>ERZ857775.434-NODE-434-length-61898-cov-5.841146_pt1 | contig 61898 bp, 47 predicted proteins | sample MGYA00519698_ERZ857775 | MGnify/ENA primary metagenome ERZ857775 (study PRJEB31778, sample SAMEA3449363) | human gut metagenome | biome: human gut; feature: human-associated habitat; material: faeces | place: United Kingdom | collected 2010/2012 ...
AAGCTGCGGTTCGGCAGTATCAAGTCCGGTAAAACAAAGTTTTCCCGTCTTGCTGCTGCACTCACCTTGCATTGTCTTTGTATAATACAAGCTGCGGTTCGGCAGTATCAAGTCCGGTAAAACAAAGTTTTCCCGTCTTGCTGTTGCACTCACCTTGCATTGCCTTTGCATAAGGCAAGCTTCGGTTCGGCAATGCTTTTGGGATATTGTCTTTCACGGCGGGGCACGGGAATGGATTGCTGTGCCGCTGTGCCGCATAGGCGTTACAGAACTTGGGGAACCGTTGTCGCTACCGCCGGACATACGGGATGTCCTTTGGTGGGACTACGGCGGATGTGATGTGTCTTCATTATGATTATTTTATGGATGAGGATTTTTCTTTCTTGAGCATCAGGCAGGCAGTGGCTGCCGATGTGCCCAAGCTGATTGACATCTTCGCCTGTGCCAGACGTTTCATGGCGGCGAACGGCAACCCTACACAGTGGGGTGGAGGCTATCCTGATGCCACGCAGGTGAACGCCGACGTGGCAGCCCGCCACTGCTACGTGGTGGAGCACGGTGTCATGGGCATAGTGGGCACGTTCTGCCTTGTTGAGGGCGACGACCCCACATATGCCGTTATAGAGGACGGCAGGTGGCTCGACGATGATGCCTATGCCACAATCCACCGTCTTGCCTCAAACGGAGTCTGCCGCGGTGTGGCTCGTGCGGCGGTGGAGTGGAGTGTGCGGCGTTGCCCCAACCTGCGCACAGACACCCATGCCGACAATGCTCCCATGCTCGCTTTTCTGCATAAGGCGGGATTCGTCAGGTGTGGCACAATATACTGTCGCGACGGTACGCCGCGCATAGCGTTCCAGCGTCACGACCGTGGATGAGTGCTGTGGTGTGGCGGATCTGCCTGCACTGAATCTGCTGTCGGGCATACTGAAGTAGTTGCATGCAGCATAAGGAATGATAAATGAATAATGGAAGGGACAAATGAGGATGTGTTATATAGTACGGATGAAATGGAGTAAACGGCTTGTTTATGTGTGTTTACTGTATCCAATCCCTTAATTTATTATGTATCAGGCATAAAACACATTCTTTTTATTTATCTTTGCAAGTATGACAACAATCTATATGAAATGGGAAATAGGGTCTTATTGTTTTTATTATCACTTCTCTATATACCTGCATGTGCGTATGAATATGACATCCGGTCGGCATTGCTTGAATTGGACAATGCCGTAGAGAGTCATCAGTATTATGTGGAACAGCATCTGGCTAAGATTCACAGGGTGAAAAGAGAACTTCAGTATGCGGAGTTTGATAATGATAAATATCTGATAAACAAAAAACTTTTCAGACTATACAAGAAATTCGACGGTGACTCGGCAATCGCTTATGCGCAGCGAAATTATGAGTTGGGCGTGAAAAACAACCGTAAAGACTGGAGAAGCGAAGCCGAGCTGTTCGTGGCTCAGGTGCATGTGACACGAGGTGTACTGTTTGTTGCCCGCGAGGAATTGGACAAGATAGGACCGATTAAAGACTTCCCGAATGAGTTGCAGGAGAAACTGGCTATAGTAATGCTAAACTACGGCAGTAAGATGAGGTCGCGTCAAAGTGGGGCAGTACCTGTTGGCACACTCGCAGAGAATGAGCAGGAACTGATGTCCTATCTGCGTAAAGGCACATTGCGTTATTACATAGGGCAGGGTATGCTGAAAAACTTTTCCGTTGAAACGAAACTTGCCGTTGAGAACATCATCCGTAAGTTGAATAAGGATGATTATATTAGCCTGTCCAAGGCATATTTCACTGTTGCGCGCTGCTGCAAGAACATGAAAGACGAAGACGGGTATATATATTATCTTGCCAAAGCTTCTGTTTGCGACATGAAGAGTGTGAACCGTGGCAGTCAGGCTTTATTGATGCTAATACAGGAATCACGGATACAGAACAACGTGGAAAGGGCTTACAGATATGCCATGCAGTGTGAGGAAGACGTGAAGGCATATAAGGACTATAACCGCAGCGTAGACCTTCTGTCTGCTCAGGATGACATAATAAGGTCGTATCAGAAGGCTCAGGACAGGCAACAACGGCTGATTGTCGTCGGTCTTGTGTTTTTGTTATTGTTGTCAGGCGTTGTCCTGCTGATGTTTTTCCAGTTGCGTAAAAAGGCTCATCGTCTGCGTTCTCTTAACCGTCAGATGGACAGTCTCAATCAGGAACAGAAAAAACACCTCGACGAGATAAGCCGTATGAAACAGCAACTGGAGGTGTCGTATGCCCGGCTGTTGGATGAGATAAAGTTGCGAGACAACAATTTCATCGCTACTTACTACCTGTGTAGCGATTATGTGAAATCATTGAAGAATTTCAAGAAGTCGATGGTGAATCTTCTGAAAACCAATTCTATCAAGGAAGCTATGCGCAAAGCATCCTCAAACGAAATAAACGATCAGGAGCTGAAAGAATTCTACAGGCGTTTTGACGAGGCGTTCCTCTCGACTCACGTTGACTTTGTGGAACGCTTCAACAGGCTGCTGAAACCTGAAGGTCAGTTCCATTTGGATAATCAGAATGTGCTTACACCGGAACTGCGCATATATGCTTTGATAAGTCTGGGCATAAACAACAGTGTCAATATAGCCGACTTCCTGCATTATTCACCTCAGACTATATATAACTATAGGTTAAGGGTGCGTCATCAGTCATGCATCGACGAAAAGCTGTTCGCCGAAGCAGTGACTAACATATATGATGACGCAAAGCTGAGGACTTACTTTGAGTAATGTGAGTCAGAGAAGATGTGATTCATCACATTGGCAGGAGCGCGATGGTTCTCGAGCTCATTCTTCATGAAATCCATGTAGGGAGACACGTGCTCGAAGAACCTGTAATAGCCCTGACACAAGTAGTTGAGTCCGGGGTTACCGTATTTGTCTCTTACAAACCTGTTCTTGGGACATTCTCCATGACAGGCAAACTGGAATCTGCATTCCCTGCACTGCTGAGGAAGCATCTGTTTTTTCATTCTGGAGAACTCTCTCTGTCTCTGGCCGTTCATCATCTCGAAGATGGTCTGGTCATGCAGATTGCCAAGTTTGTACTCCGGAAAAACAAAGTGGTCACAGGAATATACATCGCCATTGAATTCCATTACTCCAGCATGACCGCATTCCTCTGCCATAGTGCATATGCCTGGAGCTTGCCCCACCCAGTTGGCAAGTGTCGCGTCAAAAAGCTGTATATAGTATTCTCCAACATCATGATGTACCCACTCGTTGAATATGGTGCAAAGGAAGTTTCCCCACTGTCCGGCGGTAATGGAGAAGTCTGCCAGCATGCCTTCTTCCTGCATACCCGGTGCAAGTCTGAGATTGTCGGGACGTGTGGTAATTCTCTCCACAATTGGGGTGAACTGTATATACCGGCATCCTATTTCCTTGAAGAAATGATAGAAATCAAGAGGATAGTCTGCATTGAAATCATTGACTACGGCAAGCGCGTTCCATTCCACACCATGCTTGTTGAGAAGATTTATGCCTTTCATCACATCGCGGAAAGTAGGACGGCCCGTTCCTGTCTTGCGGTATTTATCGTGGAACTCCTGCGGACCGTCGATTGACACACCGACCAGAAAATTGTTCTGTTTGAAGAATTCGCACCATTCGTCATTGAGGAGGGTGCCGTTTGTCTGTATGCAGTTGTCAATCTGACGTCCGTGAGAGTATATGCGCTGTAGTTCAAGCGCACGTCTGTAGAACGATATGGGACGCATGAGAGTCTCACCGCCATGCCATGTGAAAAGGATGTTGGGAGTGGTCTGCGCCTCAATATATTCTTTGACGAACTTTTCAAGAAGCTCGTCAGTGATGACATGATTACCCTGTCTTTTATAGAGTTCGTTTTTTTCCAGATAATAGCAATACTTGCACCGCAGGTTGCAAAGTGCCCCCGCAGGTTTAAGCATGATATACATCGGACGCGCAAAAGGATTTATTGTTGCCATGTTATATTTGTTATAGTTATTGTTGACTGTACTTGAAAAAAGAATAGGGCGCTGTATGGAACGTCCTATTCATGTGATTATAATTCAAAAATGCTCACAGCCGGCGTATAGCCTATGCGTGTGGCGTTGACAAGCAGATGGCAGCCATGTTTCAGAGGTATCACCTGACCTTGCTGATAGACAGTCCATGGAGAGGACACTTCCACCTCTGTCCCGTTGGCTTTATGTCTGGTAACCTGAAACATGTCGTGGTCACAGCTCTTACGGACTATTGGCTTGTCGTCTTGCCCGTCTTTCAGAATCTTGAATCCAATGGATGCGCCTTTGGTGGCACACGACAGTTTTACGCCACCTTTCACTTTTGTAAGAACGGGTTCTGCCGTTAACGGTTCATGATTCTCTCCCATCCACCAGTTTGCCACCATGTCTTTTTCCGGCATATATGACATGTCGCCCACCTGATTCAGCCAAGTACGGAATGCCTTACGAAGTTCCACCAGCTTATCCTTATATGCAGGATCATCCGCAAGGTTATGAATCTCGTCAGGATCATTCACAACATCGTACAGTTCCTCCTGTGGCTTTGTCGGAGCAAACCAGTTGTCCTGAACCTCATTGAGCGAGCCTTCCTTATGGAGTTGCAGCATTTCCCGCATCATAGGCAATGTCTCGCGATAGGAAATGGGCTGGTATTTTGGCAGGTCGGGCATGAAATTATATATATAACGATAACGCTTGTCACGCACACTACGCACACGGTCTGTACATTCGTCCATGCGGTCGCGGGCGGCAAAGACATATCTGCGTTTGACTTCCGACGCCTGAGAACCGAGGAACGCCTGTCCCTGCATGTATGCAGGAATCTTTACGCCAGCCAGTGAGAGCATGGTCGGTGCAAAATCAACGGCACTTATCAGGTCTTCGTTCTTTTCACCGGCATGGGCACCCTTCGGAAATTTTACAATGAACGGGATGTGTGTTCCGCGTTCAAGGACCTCACGCTTCATCCATGGCATGGTGCCTCCGTGGTCGCTGAAGAAAAAGATGTAGCTGCTGTCATATACATCGTCTGCTTTTAGCTGTCGGATAAGCTCGCCTATCTGATGGTCGAGCAACTGCACATTACTCAGCATTCTTGCCATGCACTCGCGTGCCGTCCTGGTGTTCTTGTAATATGGCGGAAGTGTCTTAATCTGGTTTTCATGAACCAACAGTTCCGGATGCTCCTTGAAAAGGTATGACTCTTCAAACAGCTGTGACTCATGCGTAATGAAGTGATTGAAGACAGCAAAGAAAGGCATTCCGGCAGGTCGGTTACGGTAGGACGCCGCAGCGCTGCTCTCATCCCAGACTGTTACAGGCGCGTCAAACTGATAGTCCTCTTTCATGCAGTTGGTGGCATAATATCCAGCCATTCTGAGGTACTCGCTGAAGCATTTCACATATTCCGGTATGACGGCAGAATATGAAGGATGGTCCAGCTTTGCCGCTGTGGTTCTGTTGAGAACCTTGGTACGCATATGCTGAGTGCCGATGGACGTCGGATACATACCTGTGATAATGCATGAACGTGAGGGAGCGCTCACTCCTGCTGTGGTATATACATTTTGAAATTGTATCCCTTCCCGTGCCAATTGGTCAATGTTCGGGGTACGTACTATATCCGCTCCATACGTACTCATGTAAGGAGAGATGTCCTCGCATGTAATCCATATGATATTAGGCTTATTTATTCTCTTCTGAGATTTTTGAGCCAAGACACCGCCCGGCAAGCAAAGAGAGGAGACTGCCATATAAATCAGCTTTTGCATAGAGGTTGAATAAAATGAATTATTTTTTATCTTTCGCAATAATATCAGCAAAATGCCTGTGAAGGTCATCTGCGAGCTGCGACTGGAGTTTCTTATATTTCTTGTTGTTATACAGGTTGTAATGTTCGGTCGGATCATTCAGGTAATCATACAGTTCGCCACCGGCACGCCCGTCGTTCCATTCGGTATAGCGATAGCGTTCCGTACGTACGCTACGACCTATGGTGAACTCCTTCACAGTGCTTTTGAATGCACCCGGCTTGCGGGTCTGGATGGAGTATGCGTTCTCTTTCCATGGAGTGTTGACATCTTTAAGAAGTGGAGATATGTCTCTGCCGTCAAGGTCGTCGGGTGCTTTCAGTCCGCATACTGCAGCGAGGGTGGGATAGATGTCGAGCAACTCGACAGGCTTGTCGTAGCTGTCCTTGCCGTTGGTCAATCCAGGAACAGAAATCATCAGAGGAACTCTTGTGGCATGTTCGAAAAGCATCTGTTTCTGCCACTGACCATGCTGGCCGAGATTATATCCGTTGTCGCCGACAAAGACTATGGCTGTGTTTCCTGCCAGTCCTTCCTTATCAAGTTTGTCGAGAATCTTGCCTATCTGGGCATCCATGAATGTGAGAGTGGCATAATAAGCCGCTTTGGCTTTCTTCAGTTCTTCGTCCGGCAGACCAAAGTTGATGCCTGGTGATGTACGCGCGCATGAAGGTTTGTTGTCCCAATCGTCGGCAGGTACATCAGGAAGAGGCATGTCCTGCCAAGGATACATTTTGAAATACTTGGATGGAGCAATGTAGGGAGTGTGAGGACGATAGAACCCCATAGCCAGAAAGAATGGTTTTGACTTGTTGTTGTGAATCTCCATACATGCTATGTTTGCACCTATGGCATCCGTATGCTCGTCGTCACTGCCTGGAATCTCAAGATATGCCAGAGATCCACCGATGCGATTTCCTCTAACCAATTGAGGAGTTACTATGTGGACATGTTCCTCCATGGTCTTATCTATACCGACAGGATTCCATTTCTTCGTCCAGGACTCCTTGTCATCCATCACTCCGTCATGTCCGATGTCAGCCGGTACATTGGCATGATAAACCTTCCCTACACGTATTGTCTGATAACCGTTGTTTTTGAAAAGTTGCGGAAGGGTCACTGCATCCGGCATTGCTGTGCGGAAATTTGTGGTAAGATCAGTGACCTTAGTACGGTCTGGACTGTAACCTGTAAGGAATGATGCACGGGTGGGACCGGATAGCGGATACTGGCAGTATGCATTATTGAAGCGGACGGCGTGTTTGCGGATACGGTCGAGATTTGGAGTCTTGACAATGGAGTCGTCGAAACTGCCAAGGTCTGCATTCAGATCATCGCATACGATAAAGATGACATTCATTTTGTCAGTCTGCGGCTTGCTTTCATCCATCTTTGGACTCTGCGTCTGGGCAATTCCTGTCTGACCTCCAACGAGGGCAGACAGGAAAATTGCAGAATTTCTTAATTTATTCATAATAATGGTAAATCGATTGTTTTTAATGATTAATTGTTTGCTTCTTCATTTCATTCGGCGGTTACAGCCTTCGGACCTTTCTTCGGCTGTTCAACAGGTTCAAATCCGGGAAGGATGACCTGCTTTACACACTTGTCGCCCATCTTCCATTTGCCCTTGCTCTCAAGAATTGCCTTGAATTTGTCTCGGATGGCGTTCTCCTCAGCTGTGGCTTTTGCACGTGTGATGCTACGACGCTCTTCCGGATCTTTCTTATAATTGAAGAACGAACCGTCTGAATACAGCTTATAGTTGCGGTCCTTAACATAACGGCAAGCCCATTTCTCAAGACCAGCCTGCGGGACATGGTTGGGCTGATAGTGCACGAACACATAGTCGCGTGCGTCTGGATTCTCCTTACCCTCAAGAACGGGCAGGAATGAATGTCCCTCACACTGCCATTCTTCAGGAATCTTTATTTCCATTGCTGCTGCAAATGTCGGCATGAAGTCAGTAAAGTCAACGAGTGCGTCTGTCTGATGGGAAACAAACTTATGATTGCCCCAGCGTGCCACCATAGGTACAGCCACGGACGCATCGATATTCATACCTTTGCCTCCCTTGACAACGCTGCCATCCTTCATTGGAGTAGAAATATAGCGTGCGGTACCGTTGTCGCCTACGAAAATTATGATAGTATTATCATATATGCCGAGGTCTTTAAGCTTCTTGACCAGCTTGCCGAAGAGCTTGTCTGTATAGCTTACCATGTCAGGGAAGTACTTGTTGTCCTCAGCATGTCGAAGCTTGTCGCTGACATCCCAATCGTCGCTCTCCGGAGTGGCATTGAAAGGGTCGTGAACAAGAGTCATGGCGTAATATGCAAGGAAAGGTCTGTTCTTGTTCTTGTCCATGAAGTCGCATATATAGTCTGAGAAGAAATCAGGACCGTAGTCGTCTTCTGTACAATCACTCTTTACCACGCCGTCGATTTCGAACTTAGGTTTTGCGTATTTATTTCCCTTGAAGGTAAGGTGATACAGGCAGTAGTTGTCAAAACCGAAGTGTTTGGGCAGTCCTTTATTTTCACCCAGCTGCCACTTTCCTGCGATACATGTCTTGTATCCTGCTTCCTGAGCAAGATTGGCGAATGTCTTCTGGTCCTGATTAAGAAACCCGAACTTGGAGTAGTTGCGGTTGTTATATTTGCCTGTGAGCAACTCCACACGTGACGGTGTACTAAGAGGTTGTGAACTGCAATAATTGAACTGCAGACCGTCCTCGGCAAATGCATCGAGGTTTGGTGTTTTATAAGTAGAGCCGTATGCCCCGAGGCATTCCTTGCCCATATCATCAGCAAGGATGAGAAGAATGTTGGGACGCTTGTCTTTCTTCTGCTTTTGTTTCGCGAATCCGAATGATGGAACGAGTGCCATGGCACTTGCCATTCCGGTTAAAAGATTTAATTTCATAATCATGAGATTTTAATGTTTTTAGAATGTGATTTTGGTTTTCAGGTCAATGGTGAAAGGACGGATGAAGGTACCGGCAACAGGCCGGTCATAATAAGGCTCCGGATCAGTCGCTGTGTTGGTACCGACGATACGCCCTTGGGCACCTGTCTGGTTGAGCAGGTTGACAACACTGAGATTGAACGCTATTTTCTTCGTTGCCTGATAGTCAACACCTGCAAACGTCTCCCAGCGTGAAGGGAAGAACAGTGTTCCAGGATAGGCGCATGAAGCCTTGCTGAAGTAGCGGGCACTTGCCCATACGCGGAACGCACCGAACTTATAGCTTGGGTCAATCTCAATAAGTGTCTTGGAACAGGTACGGGCAGGAACACCATCATAGTTGAAGTGCTCACCGAATACATCGAAAGAGAAATTCTTGTATACAGGGTTCTGTAGAGTAAGCATCAGATGGAGAGAGAATCCCTTGAATGGAGTCAATACCGCATCTGTAGTCCAGCCTACAGTCTGAATATCATAGAGGAATGACAGCTTAGTCGATTCTCCTTCCTTATTTGCAAAACCACCGGAAGCGTATAGATTGGAGCGGCCGATACGGCTCAATCTGGATATTACGCTGATGATTTTCGAATTATAGAATATACCTGCCGCAACATATGGAATGACATTTGTCTTTGACATAGGGTCATTACTTCCTTTATACACATTCAAACCGTCTGATGTCTCGATATAGTATGCGTCACCGACGATTCCGAAATTAGGAAGAATGTTATAAGTGAGAGTGGCAGTGAAGCTCTTGTTCCAGAAATCTCGGTTAATTTCAGATGTGGCACCTGATACCCATGTGGGGTCAGAAGCAGCTGCGCGCGCGTCCTTATCCATCCAATGTCCGGCGAGATGATGCCATTCCAAACGAGCACCGAAATCAATCTTCAGATTCTTTACAGGTTTCCAATTGCCTAAAGCATAGATCGCATTCTTATACTCATTACCGTCATAGTAGAAGTATGCGCCGTTATAGTTCCATTGTCCGTATTGGTCTGCCTGCTTGTTTGTCCACTCACCATTTTTATCAAGTACCTGAAGAGTAATCTGACGAGGGTTTGGAGCTACCTCAGAAAGGTAAGAATATGTGCCTTGTATCGCCTTGTCAACATGCCACATATAACCGTTGTAGCCAACGCTGTAGTTGTAATTGCTTCCTTTCTTGCCAAGTTCTATACGACCATTCAAATAGTCAGAGGGACGCTTTGGTGCAATGCCCATCTGAACATTTTGCACGTAACCGGTATAGACCTGTTCATTGTTGTTGTCGGCATAAACATAACGCTGATTAGCTTTTAAGTCATCAGAACTCTTTATAGCATTGAATGCGAAGTTTGTCTTACCGCTTTCAGCGTGTTGATATCGCAAGGCATAATCTAATGTTAAAGCGTTGCCAAGTTTGTTGTTACCAACTATATCAAACGCGTGTACGGTAGAACCTGTATTTCTCATGAAATCTACACGTTCCATTTTTCCTGTAAGTGGGTTCTTATATATGTGAGATGAGCTACTTGTGGCATAGCTGTTCAAACCAATCTCAAAGTTGTCGAGTTCTGTGACCTGCTTGTCCTTATGGAAAATATATGGAGCGACGTTGTCGTTCACCTTCTGAGAATTCATGTACTTATATTGGAAACTTAGCTCTCCTTTTTTATAACGTTTAGTAATGATACCTTTCAAGAGTGTGGTCTTATCAAGATAGTGAGTCCATGAAGGATTGGTTGACCCAGGATCCGCGTTCACGAAAGCATTTAAATGATAGAACCAGTTTTTTTTCATTGGACCTGCTAAAGAAATATTTCCACCCATCAATCCGTGCGAGTTGTTGTGGATATTGAGGTGTCCAATAAACTTGTTACTGCCTTTGCGGGTATTGGTTGCCATCGAAACACCAACCTCACCCATCTTGATGGCTGTTTGAGAAAGGCTCCAGGACGTAGGCTTCTGGAAGCTACCGTCTTGACGCCAAGCCAGATTAGGCATCATCAAATAAGTATCAGGAGTAATAAGCAGACCGTTTTCTGATACTACTGTACCACCTGTACCCTCAGGAAGACCTACATTGATAAAACGAGGAGAAGTCTCGTCAGCAGCATTCAACATCATATTGTTGTCTTTGCTGTTCTGACCTTTTATTTCGGTCTCGTTTGATTTGTCTGCTTTCTGGACTCTGTTCTCTTGAGCGACTGATTGTAATGATATTGTCGCTGCTAATGATAAGATAAAGAAGCTTTTAGTTTTCATTATTTTAATAGGTTATGAATAAAATGTTGTTATTCGGTTTGTAAATGATTACTGAAGCAAAGTTAGAGATGGCTTTTTACACTCACAATACATAGTAAAGGAATAAAGTAAATGTGTCAAAAATTTAAACTACAGATAACCAATATGTTATAAAGATTATGATTAAACAAATAGTAAGTTTTCCAACACACAATATTAATGTCTTTTCAACTTCTTTATTGCAGATTCTGATACCAGAATGTTAGAACATTTAATAAATGAGGAGTGCAACTCAACATATGTATGCGCTTTAATGTCTCTACTTGAGCTTCCCAATTTAATAATGTATTTGCCGGCGTCAACTTTCCAGCCTTGTGCAATCTCGTCATATGATGCCATGTCAGCTTGTTTCATTTTAAGAATTACATGACATGATTCGCCTGGTTGCAACTCATGTGTTTTGGCGAATGCCTTAAGTTCGTGCTCTGGCTTATTATATATCATATTATTTGGTGCAGAAACATATAGTTCAACAACATCCTTACCTGAAACTTTTCCGACATTTTTCACTTCAAGTGTTACATTGATAGAATCTCCATCAATAACTGCTTTAGCATTACTGTAATCAAACTGAGTATAGCTTAACCCGAATCCAAAAGGATAACTTACAGGTTTATTGAAACTTTCAAAATAACGATATCCCACATATATATCTTCTTCGTAAATTGTATAGTCTATATTCTTACGAATATGTTTGGTCTCTTCAGCCCCATTTAGGTTGAACTCCACCTGCGGAGAATCATTTGGAAAATTAGCCGCTGATGCGACATCCTCATAATTAACAGGAAAAGTCATGGGAAGTTTTCCTGAAGGACAGGTTTTGCCGGTCAAGATGTCAGCTACGCTATTTCCTCCTTCCTGTCCGCCTTGCCAAGCGCAAAGAATTGCATCTGGCATATTTTTCCAAGAAGAAGTTTCTATTACACCACCGATGTTCAACAACACAATGATTTTTTTATCTTCTTTATGAAAAGCTTTGCAGACATCGTAGATGAGAGTTTGTTCTTCTTTGCTAAGAAAAAAATCAGAAAGCGGACGGTCTGCAAATTCTCCAGAAAGTCTGCCCAATGTAATAATAGCAGCATCCTGTTCCTTAGCCAAACGTCCCAGCTCTTCTTCACTAAAGTTTATTTCCGCAGGAAGTGGAGTTGGTAAAAAATGAGCATATTGACTTGTAGGTTTCTTTGCATGAGAATTGGCATATATCCAATAATCTTCATATTGTCGTTGCAATTTTGTATCTGTTGCGATACCGTGATTACGTAGTCCGTCTAACAGTGATACCGTATAAGCACTGTTCACGTTTCCGGAACCTGTTCCTCCGGGGATAAATTTATAGCTGGTACAACCGAATAAAGCAACTTTTTTTACTGATTTACGCAACGGTAGTACTCGCTCATTCTTCAGCAACACCATTCCTTCAGTTGCACTTTGTCTACTTATCGCAGCATGAGTTTTCAAATCAGGATTGTTAGAATATTTAAATCCTTTGAAACGCTGTGTACGCTCAATGATTTGTAATATTCTTTTCACATTCAAATCAATATTTCCCTTATTCAGACTGCCAGTCTTTAAACCAGCTTTTAGCTGGTCATACTGTGCCGTCCTTCCGGGCATTAATAAATCGTTACCGGCTTTTAGCTGTTTCACTGCATCTTTACCACCATACCAATCTGTCATTACAATACCATTAAAGCCCCACTCATATCGCAACAGTGTAGTCAGTAGATCATGACTTTGTGAGGTGTATACACCATTAATAAGATTATAGGATGACATGATTGTCCATGGCTTTGCCTCTTTAACAGCAATCTCAAAACCTTTCAGATAAATCTCACGAAGAGCTCGCTGTGATACGCATGCATTCACTCCTTGACGATTTGTTTCCTGATTGTTTACGGCAAAATGTTTTAAAGACGTACCTATTCCGTTGGATTGAACACCTTTTATAAAAGCAGCACCAATTTTGCCGGCGAGCAATGGATCCTCACTGTAATATTCGAAGTTTCTTCCACAAAGAGGATTGCGATGAATGTTGATAGCAGGAGCTAAAAGTATGTCCACACCGTATTCCTTTGCTTCGTTTCCAATGCAGTATCCTACTTGCTTTACTAATTCCGTGTTCCATGTTGATGCCAGCAAAGTTCCTATAGGAAAATGAGTGGCGTAGTAAGTCTTGTTGTCATTTTTGCGCGTGGAATCTATGCGAAGACCTGCAGGTCCGTCTGCCAATACGATAGGGGTTATTCCAAGACGTTTTACCTCAAATGTGTTACCGGCAGCTCCAGAGACATATTTTTCAGTAGCACCTATAACCGCAGATCCACCGGAATTCTCATTAATCTTGCCACCTATCACAATATGCAGTTTTTCTTCAGTCGTCATGGCATTCACCACTTCTTCTATGTTTGATTTCCCCAAAAACGTAGTAATGTTGTTACATGACATAAGAGTAAAGTATACACTAAATATACATAAATCTTTTAATTTCATATTGAATGGAGATTAGTATTCGTCTATATTAAAATTCTTTCTATAATTATCCAATGTTTTTTTCAATCTCTTGAAGATTTTCTCAGTGCCTTTCTTCCCATAAATATTGTCCAACTCATTAGGGTCATTCTGCAAATCATACATTTCATAGTAGTTCACATCAGAATCATTCTGAAAATATTCAGCATTCTTCAATGCGTTGTATAAACGATTCTCATGTGTTCCGGGAATTAACTGATACTTGTTCTCTTGTGCGCCACGTTCTCCGCCTTTTCCGTAGAAATGTATCAATTTATAACGTTCTGTCCGCACTCCGTCGTGCTTGCGAACAAGATGGAATGTTGGATAATCATAATAGTGATAATATATATCCTTGCGCCAGTTCTTCGGAGTATATCCGTTAAAGAGAGGTACAAGAGAACGTCCCGACATTTCCTTTGGCTGCTTGATACCAGCCAACGATAGAAAAGTAGGAGCAAAATCAATATTCTGAACCAGTGCTTCACTAACACTTCCTTCTTTTATATGACCAGGATAGCTAATGATGAGTGGAGTATGCATAGATTCTTCATACATGAAACGTTTGTCAAACCATCCATGTTCGCCCATATAGAATCCTTGATCAGATGTATATACAATTATTGTATTCTTTTCGAGTTGTTTTTTTTCAAGATAGTCGAGCAGCAGTCCTACGCTTTCATCTACAGATGCTATTACTGCCATATAGTCGCGTATATAATTATTGTATTTCCATTTTATGAGTTCTTTGCCCTCAAGCTTGGCATTCAGGAATTTCCTGTTTCGTGGCATATAATATCTATCATAAATGGTACGCTGTTCTTTATTCAAACGTCCAAGTTCACCCATTAAAGCGTTATAAGATGCTACACTCTTGACATCTGTTGTATCAAGAAGTTCTGGGACCTTTAAGTCCTGTATAAGCTCCATTGCGTATGCAATATTCATCTTCTGAGTATGGGCTGCTGACCCACGGGTGGCATAATCATCCCAAAAGGTTTCAGGCATGGGGAATTCTACATCTGCATACTTGTTCATGTATTTAGGAGCTGGCATCCAGTTGCGATGCGGAGCCTTATGATGTACCATCAGGAAAAATGGCTTGTTCTTATTACGGTTGTCCAGAAACTCAATCGCATGCTTGGTGATGAGTTCTGTTGCGTAACCTGTTTCTTGCTTGTAGTCGCCAAAATGGCCTGTTGAACAGAATGTCGGGTTATAATATTTACCCTGATCATCAAGAATATGATACCAGTTGAATCCTTTAGGCTCACACAACAGATGCCATTTTCCCACAAGTCCTGTCTCATAACCGTTTCTCTGCAATAGTTCAGAAACGAATGTCTTGCTTGAATCTATTCCTTCAAAAAGCTGGCGTTGCCCATTCTGATGGCTATACTGACCGGTAATCAAGCATGCACGGCTTGGTGCGGATAGCGAATTCTCTACAAAAGCAGATTTAAACAACATTCCTCGTCGTGCAAGCCGGTCAATATTCGGTGTCGGTGCTAACTTTGAAATAGGGCTGCCGTATGCACTTATTGCTTGCATCGCATGGTCGTCACACATAATATAAAGGATGTTAGGACGATCTGTGGCTTGTTGATTTTGAGCGATGGTCTTGACTGGCACGCAGCTAAGTGCGATTGCCGGTAATAAAGCTAAATTATTCTTTGCCATTTTTTATTATTTTAATAATTGTTGTTATTGTTTGGGCTTATTATGTGTTTCAATTGTAAAGTTAATGAGATTATAATTGAAACGGAAGGTGTGGTAAAACTGCAAAGTAATGTATTTAAAAATACAAGATTCTGATTTGCAATTAGTTGAATCTTTCGTGACAACACTCCAAAGTAAACTTTTGATAGTATATTATTAGTCCTGTATAATGGGATTTCTTGTTACATTAATGTCTCATACCATACATATAGTATGATCTGTCCGTAACTTGCAGAAGTTATGATATTAGATTATTGTGTTATAGGGTCACATTGCTCCCACAACACCTAAGATTGTGGATTATGACAACGGGTCTTCAGTTGCGTTGGCAATCATTGTCCGGAGTGTGCGCTCCGTAAAAATGCAGAAGTCCCCGGAACCATCTGGTGCGGTTCCGGGGACTTTTTCAGGATGTCCGGCATGAGCTGTGCCGGCGTTTCGGTTTTATTCAGACTATGTATTGGCATCATGCGGGCGAGCCCGCATGATGTTTTACGTGTAGTGCGGAGCTTATCTCCAGCCCGGATTCTGATGGCCGTTCAGTGCCGGGTTTCTCTGCATCTCGTCCAGCGGGATGGGGAAGAGCAGTGCGAATTCAGGTATTGCACCCTCGCGTATCTGTCCGTCCGGCTTGTTCTGGATGTCTGCTGAGGCAAGGGCTACCCATTTCAGAGTGCCTGACTGTGTGCCGTCTGCCTCAGGATAGAGGCGTGTGCGGCGTATGTCGTCCCATACACGGAACTCGAGCGGAAGCTCGTGCAGACGTTCTGTGAGTATTGCCTGTATGAGTGCGTCGCCTGTGGCTGTCTCGTCGGCAAGACCCGCACGTTTGCGCACTTGGTTGAGATAGTAGTGTGCCTGTCCCTCTGCGTTGCCTTCATGTCCGGTGCGTGCCAGACCCTCTGCTGCTATGAGAAGCACTTCCGAATAGCGCATCATCGGCACGTTGTAGTCGCCGTCGTGTCCGGACATGAGCGCGTTCTCGTCAAACCACATCCAGTTGCCTGCTTCGTTCAGGTCGTGTGTCACTCCTGTGGCGTCTGTGTAGTGCCAGAAGAAGAACTGCTTCTCGTGTCCGCGGATGTCGTCAGGAGCGTAGCTGTCGAGTATCATCTTGCAGGGGAGGTATGCGTTGTACATCACGTCTCCGCCCGGATGGAATATCTGGTCACCGTTGGCGTCAGCCCACTGGAATGCGTCAGTACCGATGGAGCGGCAGGCGTATGAGTTGCCCACGTTGAAGTTGGTGTAGTCATATTCCTTTGCCATGAGTATCTCACCGGATGTCTTTGATGTCTTTATCACGTTGTATGCCGAGTTGAGGTCGTCGCTGCTGCCCTGAGCCTGCTCGAGCGAGTATACGCCGGAGTTGATTACCTGAAGTGCCGTCTTGGCTGCCTTGTCGTAATATTCGGCTCCACCGTTCACCGGAGCGCCTGCCCACTGCAGATAAACCTGCGCGAGGAGCATCTGTGCGGTGCCTTTTGTTATGTGTCCTCCGTTGTTGTAGAATGTATTTTCTGGCAGTGAGTTGCTGTTGATAGCCTCAAGAAGGTCGGTCTCGATGTGTCCGTATACATCCGCTGCCGGTGAAGGCTCTACGTACATTCCTTCAGTTGAGGTGTACGGTTTGTCGATGTAAGGCACGTTGTTGAATTCCTTCACCAGATAGAAATAGCCCAGTGCGCGGAAGAACTTTGCCTCAGCCAGATAGTTGTCTATTGTAGCCTGGTCGAGCACATCGGTCATCTTTGTCACGTTGGCTATGACGAAGTTGGCGCGTGATATGCCTTTGTAGAACTCGTGACACATGGAGAAGGCTGCGTCGTCGAATGCCTCGCATGTGAACGTACATCCTTCGGAGGCGGTTGTGAACTGGCGGTCTTTGCGCTTGTCTACGTAAAGTCCTGACATTATACCGGGCCACATAGTGGCTTTCGGTGTCCATCCGCCGCCGAGGTCGGTGTTGTGTAGATAGGGCACTCCGCCGAAGTAAAGGGCGTCGACAGCTGATTCCGCATCCTCAGCAGTTTTCCAGAACTGACCGGAGTCTTTCATGTCTTTCGGGTCCTCCTCAAGAAAATCGTCGCATGATGTCAGAGACATCGCTCCCAAAAGTACTCCGATAATGCATAAATATTTATGAGTTTTCATATCTTTTGTTTTCGTTTATTGTTTCACTTTTTATTTTTGTTTATCAGAACGTAAGGTTCACACCGAGAGTGAATGTACGTGGACGCGGATATGAGAAGAACTGACGGTTTGCTCCCCAGTTGTTGTCGCCGAGGCGTGTGGAGTTGTCAGGATCGTAGCCCAGATAGTCGCTTGCGGTGATGATGAACAGGTTGCTGAGGTTTGCGTATACGCGCAGGGCGGAAAGACCGGCTTTCTTTATGAGCTTCTTGTCGAATGTGTAGCCCAGCTGTATAAGGTTGCAGCGGAGATATGAACCGTCGCATACCCAGTCGTCGTCAGCATTGTTGTTCGCTCCCTGTCCGAAGTTGTTCAGACGGATAGCCTGCTCCACACCATTGGGGTTGAGATCCGGATGCCAAGCCTCCTGATAGAGACGGTCGAGACCGTTTGTAAGGAAACGTGCCACTGTAGAGTGGTAGTACTCCTGCATGATGTCAGCTCCCCAAGAGAACTGGAAGTCGAGTGTGAGGTCGAAGCCTTTGTAGTTGAATGTGTTGATGAACGATCCGGTCCAGTCAGGCAGACCGTTACCGATAATCTGACGGTCTTTGTACGTAACTTTCTCTCCGATTACCGAAGGAATGTTCATTGTGTTCGCATCCCAGTTCTCCGGGTGACCGTCGTATATGCCTGCGCGCTTGTATCCGTAGAACGAGGAAAGCGGCTCTCCCTCACGTATCACCATGTCGTAGCCTACGAATCCGTCTACAAGAATCTGGCGTTTGCCGGATATCGGGTCTACTGACGCAGCCTCGTCAAGTTTCTCCACTTTGTTCTTGTTGAACGACATGTTGAGTGTTGATGTCCACTGGAAGTCGTTTGTCTGTATCGGATAGGCTGTTATAAGGAAGTCGAGACCCTGGTTTGACACTGCACCGATGTTGTCCATGATTGATGAGTAACCTGTAGACTCGGGCACCGGACGGTCCAGAAGAAGGTCTGATGTATACTTATAATAGTACGAGATGTCGAAGTTGAGGCGGTTGTTGAACAGTCCGAGTTCGAAACCGAAGTCCCACTGAGCCGTCTTCTCCCATTTAAGGTCTGGGTTCGGCATGTTGTCGAGGTAAGACACGGTGTGCAGTCCGTTGCCGAGTATTATCGTGCTCTGGCTTACTGTGGCAAGCGAACGGTATGTACCGATTTCTGAGTTACCTGTCATACCGAACGACGTGTGCAGTTTCAGTTTGCTTATCGTCTTGTTGTCTCTGAGGAACGGTTCGTTTGAGGCGAGCCATCCGAGACCCACTGACGGGAAGAAGGCGTACTTGTTGTTCTCTCCGAACTTGGAAGAACCGTCGTAACGTGCCGTTACTGTGGCGAGATATGTGTCGTCGTAGTTGTATGCCACGCGCAGGAAGTATGAGTTCATCGCCCATTTGTCGTAGTCGTTGCTTACAGACGGACGGTTTGTTCCGGAACCGAGGTTGTAGTATCCGAAGAAGTCGTCGATGTAATGGCTGTCTGATGCGCTGAAGTAAGTGTACTCGCGTGCCTGCCATGACATACCAGCCATTGCGTTCAGATGATGTTTGTTGAAGTTCTTGATGTAGGTGAGGTAAGTCTCTTCCTGCCAGTATAGTGTGCTGGAGTTGCTTGCGTTAGCCGTTCCCTCGCTGTTCTGGTTGATCATTGGACGCGGTTTGAACGGAGTGTATCCTGCAACGCGGTTGTTGTGGTAGTCTACACCGAACTGTGTCTTCAGGTCAAGTCCGTCAATGATGTGGAATGTCAGAGCCGCATTTCCGAATATCTGCGTGTTGTATGACATGTTCTGTATTCTCTCGAGAAGCTCCACCGGGTTGCCCACGCCCTCGGGTGAGAAGCTCTGGTAACCGCTGTTGGGGTTGTTCTTGTCGTTGAGTATGGCAGTGGTGTTCACCATGTTGTTCTGTGTGTATACACCGTCCATCTTGACAGGAAGCCATGGCAACTGCTCAATCATGGTACGCAGCGCACCTTGTCCGTACGGGTTGTCTGAGGTTCTGTTACCCCATGTGTGGTTCACGAGGAGGTTTACAGCAGTAGACAGCCATTTTGTTGGTTTGTCGTCATATGACAGCTTTGCGTTCACACGTTTGTAGTAGGAGTTCTTCATTATACCCTGCTGGTCGGTGTAGTTGAGGAATGCGCCTACAGAATAGTCCTTGCCGCCGCGCTGTATACTGATCTGGTGGTTGTGGGAGATGGCTGTGCGTGAAGCCTCGTCCTGCCAGTCGGTATTGTAGATAGGTGTGCCGTCAGAATTGAAGAAACGCGGGTCGGTGAAGATGTGCGACAGGTCGGTGTCGAAGTTCTTACCCTGCCATGCGTTGGCGTTCTCGAGTCCCTGCTTGAATGCTGCCATCCATTCGTATGAGTCCATTACGTCCATCTTTCTTGCCATCGTGCTTATTGACAGCGAACCGTCATAAGAGACGTGCACTCCCTCGCCTGCATTACCGCGTTTTGTCGTTACCATGACAACGCCGTTGGCACCGCGTGCTCCGTAAATGGCTGCTGCTGAAGCGTCTTTCAGTACTTCTATCGACTCGATGTCGTTCGGGTTGAGAAGGTTGAAGTCAGACATAGCCACACCGTCGACGATGTATAGCGGGCTTGCTGATGCGTTGATGGTGGATATACCACGGATGATCACTCTCACCTCACCACCGGGCTGTCCGGTGTTGGTGAAGATGTTCACACCTGCCGCCTTACCTTTCAGACCTTCAAGAGCGTTGAACGACTGCTGCTTGATGATGTCCTTACCTTTCGTGGTGGACACCGAGCCTGTCAGGTCAGACTTGCGCATGGTTCCGTAACCTACCACCACGAGCTCGTCAAGGACATTGCTCTCTTCTTGCAGCACAACGTCAAGTGTGTTGCCTGAAATTGATGATACCGGTATTTCCTGTGTCGTGTATCCAAGATAGGAGAATACCAATACGCCGTTTGCAGGTGCCGATATCTTGTATTTACCGTTGATATCGGTCATTGTCGCTGTCATTGAGTCTTTCACCTTTACGGTTCCGCTAATGACAACCTCTCCTCTGGAATCAGTAACCGTTCCGGAGATTTCCTTTGCATTTTGGGCTTTGACTTGCCCACCCCCCCCTATAAGAAGGCATAGCATTAAGCCAATGAGGGTAACAATGCTTACTCTACCAGATTTCTGCATAGTCTTAGAAAGTTAGTTAGTAATTGAGTTTTAATTAAAATATTGTTTGTTTGTTTGTTGTTTTGGTCTGTTATAAGTCTTGATTTACGTTTTTGCGTATGAAACAGGCTGTGCCCGGCAATTTGAAAACAAGGTTTCATTGCGCTCGCTGGCACTGTTTTTTTAAACGAAAATTGTCTTTTCATATATTTAAATAGGTGATGGTTATGTTATTGTAGTAGCGTTTAAGTTTTTTGAAAAACTTCGTTTTAAAGAGTACATGGCGTGCCCGTGCTGTCGTCTTTCAGGACGGCAGCGTCACTTAGCTGCCGTGTGTGTCAAATTTAAACAGTTTTTTCATTGTCTGAGATTGTTTATTTATCTATTCGCAAATTTAGTCAAAAGGATGTATATAAGTGTAATCTTTTTAGATAAAAAACGTTAACGTGACTAAAAGTCGGGTATAATTTGTGTAAATAAATACGCATTTTATTACAATCATTCGGCTTGCCAGCTTTCTCTCACCGTGTGGATTGATTGCATAAAAAATGGAGATTTTGTCTAAAACAAAACCTCCTTGTTGGGTGGCCGGTGGGATTCGAACCCACGACATTCAGAACCACAATCTGACGCTCTAACCAACTGAACTACGGCCACCATTTTTATCATTTGACCTTTTGCCTTTAAAAGCGAGTGCAAAGATACAGCATTTATTTTATATGAACAAATAAATGCTGTATTTTTTTATCTCTTAATGTTATTTTGCAGGTGTTGCCGGTGCTTTGGGAGCTTCTTTCTGTGCACCGTTAGCGGCTGGAGTCTGCTGCTGGCTTGCTCCGAATCCCTGGGTGTTTGTCGGGTTTGTTGTCTGTGTCTCGGTAGCGGTCCGCTCAAGAACGCTCTGTTCGCTCTTTGATACAGGAGCTGTGTGAGAGCATACAACACTGAATACTACCATTGCTGCGGCGAGGGTCCATGTAGCCTTTTCTACGACATCGGTTGTCTTGCGTACACCCATTATTGCGTTTGACGATGAAAAATTGGATGCCAGACCGCCGCCTTTGGATTCCTGAATAAGCACGATGCCGATCATCAGCAGCGATGCTATGACGATTAAGATTACGAATAATGTGTAAACCATTTTATTTATTATTGTTTTTGTTATTTATTATCAGTTTCTTCAAAAATCGTATTTGGTCTGCAAAGTAAGCATTTTTTTTTGGATAATTCAAATTTAATCGTTGAATTATTTCAAGAGCCTTGGAATATCGTCCCTGTTTGATGTATATTTTAGCCAGTGTCTCCGTGAAGTAGCCCTCGTCCATTTCTTTTTTGTCATCGTCCAGACTGTCGAGGTGGGGGAGATATTCCGGTTCGTCCTTGAGCTGTATTTTGCCGCCTTCGTTGTTTATGAAGTCGTCGATAAGATTTTGTCCGCGCAGCTGCGGCTTGTCCTCTTCCCTGTTCTTATCTTCCTCTCCTTCCGTTTCGAGAAGATACGACACATAGTCTATAGCCGCGTCGGCGGGTGTGGGTTTTCTCTTTTGTTTCTTCTCTTCCTTATCGTCCGGTATTGAGTCGAGGAATGAGTTGATGAGCGAAATAGTGCGGTTCTCGCCCTTGTCCTCTTTCTTTTCTTCCCGCTCTACAGGCTCTTTCTTATGCTGGCTTTTCAGTCTGTAGTGTGCAGCCTCCACCAGGTCGAATATCTTCTTTCTGTCGGTTATGTATATAGCCGCGCGCCTCAGTTCCTCGTCGAAGGAAGAGTCGTGCAGCAGATACATGTTCTGCAGCATCAGCAGCCGTGCTGTCTGGTAGTATGGATACAGTGCGGTGAGACTCCGTAGCTCGTAAAGAGTTTCCTTGTTCATTTGTTCCGGATGTCCTATAAGACGCGTCAGATCCATATATCTTATTTATATTATATGTTGTTACAATTGTTCCGGTGTGTTGTTTTCTGTTCCCGTGGCTTACCAGTTTGCCACTGTTGCGTTGAATATCTGGTCCACGATGTCCTCTATCATTTGTGTCACGAGTTCCTCCTGTACGGCTGTCAGGCTCTGTGTGGTCTCGTATGAAGCTGTTGAGGTGAACTGTCTTTCGAAGTCCTCGTCGTGGTTCGCGTTGTTGGTGAATCTCACGTTCACCGTTATCGACAGCTCTGTCTGCGCCGAGTGTCCGTCGCTTGATACCGACTTGTTGCGCTGCGAGTATTGCGTTATCTCGCCTTCAATCTTCATGTCGCCGTTGCGTCTCACCTGTATCAGGCGGGTGTTGTTGGCAAATTCGTCTTTAAGCTTGTTGTTGAACATCGGTCCCATAGGTCCCCATACATAGCTTGAGCGGATGGGGAAGTCGGATATCTGTATTGTCTTTGTCTTGGAGTAGTCTATGCTTGCGCCGTTGAATTTGTATGATACAGAGCATGAGACGCACAGCGCGACAATACACAGGATGAACGCAAGTACAGTGTGTCTCTGTCTTGAAGCGTGTCTTGCCCGTCTGCGCAGGCTTTTTCCGGTTATGCCGTTGTCTTTTTTACTTTTCAAGCCCATATTGTTTTATTCTTCGGTAGAGCGTTCTGTCTGATATGCCCAGCTCCTGTGCGGCTTTCTTTCTGTTTCCGCCGTTTCGCTCGAGAGCCTTCTCCACCGTCAGCCTTCCTATGTCGCTAAGGTTGAGGCTTTCGTTGTCGTTTATCTCTTCCGCCTCCACTTCTTCTATCGGTGTCTGTCTCTGTGTCTGCGTGTCGGTCGCGTCGTAGCGCGCGTTCCCCGCAAGTGCCGGCAGATTGCTGCCGTATGTTGTCATGCTGTCTATCTTCCTGTTGTCGTCTATCTGTTTGCGCAGGCTGTTCATCTCCCTTCTCAGGTCGCTGATGTTGCCTCTCAGCTCATACAGTATCTTGTAGAGTATGTCTCTTTCGCTTTCGTATGAGTGCGAGCCTTGTCCGTTTATTTTTGCAAGCTGTGTGCTTTCCGGGTCTTGCGGTATGAACTGCTGCAGTGTCACGGCGTCCACCTCGCGCGTCTTGCAGAGTATGGACATCTGCTCGGTTATGTTCTTCAGCTGCCTCACATTGCCCGGCCACTTGTATTTCAGCATAAGGGCTTTTGCCTCGTCCGTGAGAGTTATCTTCGGTATTCTGTACTTCTCTGCCATCTGCATTGTGAACAGCCTGAACAGCAGGAGTATGTCCTCGCCCCTGTCCCGCAACGGTGGAATCTGCACCGGAATAGTGTTCAGCCTGTAGTACAGGTCCTCCCGGAACCGTCCCTCGCTTATCGCCTTGCGCATGTTCACGTTGGTAGCGGCTACGATTCTCACGTTTGTCTTCATTATCTTCTGACCGCCCACACGTATGTATTCGCCCGTCTCCAGCACTCTCAGCAGTCTTGCCTGTGTCGCCATGGGCAGTTCGCCCACCTCGTCAAGGAATATCGTTCCCTTGTCTGCTGTTCCGAAGTAACCCTCGCTTTCGCCTATGGCACCCGTGAACGAGCCTTTCTCGTGTCCGAAGAGTTCGCTGTCAATTGTCCCTTCAGGTATTGAGCCGCAGTTTATTGCGAAATATTTCTCCCTTTTGCGCGGTGAGTTGTCGTGTATCAGCCGCGGAATGATTTCCTTTCCTACACCGCTTTCTCCGATAATGAGCACCGACAGGTCGGTCGGTGCCACCTGCAGGGCGACATCAAGGGCGTGGTTCAGCGCGTCGCAGTTGCCCACGATGTTATAGCGTTGCTTTATCTTCTGGAGTTCAGACGTGTTCATTGGATGACAAAGTTAGGCAATTTCTTCGAAATAAGTGCAATACTTACTTGTTTTTAATTGATTTTTATATAAAGCAGGCTACGCCCGGCAATTTGATAGCAAGCTCTCATTGCGCTCGCTGGCACTGTTTTTAAATAAAACAGGCTGCGCTCGGCAATTTGATAGCAAGCTCTCATTGCGCTCGCTGGCACTGTTTTTTAATATATCTTTCAGTCTCGTGCCGTATTACTGTTATGACATTTCCGGTCTGCCTTCATAAGCAACAGACCTATCCCTGTCCACACAAGCTCGCGCAGCCTTACTATCAGTGCGGTGAATATTCCGGCTCCCGCTCCCGCTCCGAGACTTGCCGCCGACATGAGGAATCCGCCTTCGCGTCCGCCTATCTGCAGCGGCATGAAGAACAGCAGGTTGGCAAACAGACTTGTGAACGCCAGTATCAGTATGCACTGCACATAGCTCACACCGGGCGACATCAGCGTTATTATGATGTAAATCTCAGCCACCGAGCAGAAGCGGCACGCCAGTTCCAGCATCACTGCGGCTGCGAACCGGCTTTTGCTTTGTGTGTGCAGCGCCGCCGTCTGGCGGTCTATGTTTTCTATTTTCTCACGGTTGCGCGCGGCGAAGGCTTCCATTCTCTTTTTCAGCATCGGCATGTGGCGTGTGAGGTTTATCAGTCTTGATGCCAGACCTGTGCGGTAGCATGATATGAAGAACCACAGTCCGAGCGCGCAGAACACCGTCGTGGCAGCCATCACCGATGCCGTGAGCGCGTCGGCAGGCTGTGTAAGCAGCCATATGAACACCGACATGAGCCAGAACAACAGATGGCTGAAGATGTGCGTCATCACATACAGTATGACCGACGACGACGCTCTCTCCACGCCTATGTGCGGCTTCAGTTCCATCACCCTGTAGGGCTCGCCTCCCATCAGTCCGCCCGGAGTGGCGTAGTTGAGGGCGAATCCGCTCACCGTCACCTTGTACAGCCATCCTAACTTTATGCCGCTCCGTCCTCCGGCGTTTATTATCAGATACCACGCGGCGGTGTTGAGGATGTACAGCAGAGCCCAGAGCATGACGATGAGCGGAAACCTGTAGCTTGCGCTTTTCAGTGCGTCACGCGCCTCGTCCATGTCTATGCCGGCAGCCATGAGTATGAGTGCCGCCAGTCCGAAGCCGAAGAAGATGTTGTTCCACTTCCGGCTCATCCTACTTGTCGCCCTTTTCCGTTTCCTCGTTTTTGGAAACCGAGAAGCGCACCTTGTCGCTGTCGTCGCGCTTTTCGTGGTAAAGCTTCTTCAGAGGATTAGCCAGCGGCTCGTCGTAAGTGGCTCGGTTGCGCAGTATGTCAGCCGCCTCATATATGGCGTGTCTGAACGGGCTGACGTCCGCCTGCCATGTTCCGGCTATGTCGTGCCGTGCCCCGTGCGCCGTCGTTGTGCACACCAGCGGCAGTCCTGCCACGTAGCATGTGCCGCATTCCGTGGCAAGTGTCTTGAAGGGAATGAGTCCCTGGTCGTCATACATCGCCACTACGCCGTCGAACGACTCGTACATCCCGTCGCCGAAAAACGTGTTTGCCTGATAAGGACCGAACGCATACACACCCTCGTCATACAGTTTTCCGGTCACCGGAGCTATCACCTCGCTTTCCTCGTGTCCGTCGGTGCCGGGGTTGAGAGCCAGTACGGCTATGCGCGGGTTGTATATCCTGAAGTCGCGTTTCAGGCTTGTGAAGAAGTCGCGCGTCAGTTTCTCCAGTCCCTCTGCCGTTATTCCGTCAGCCACATTCTTTATGGGCAGCCCCGATGTTGTGGTGGTCAGGCGCATGGAGTCGTTCGTAAGGACGCAGAACGGAGTGTGCTCATGCCCGAAGTGTGCGGCGAGCCGTTCTCTCAGTTGTGCGTAGCACCCGTCCTCCTGTCCCTCCGGACCAGCCACGAGCACGTCGAACAGTCCTTTGCCGAAGTCCTCCAGAGCCCTTTCCGTAGCCTTTTCGGCAGCCCTGTGCGAGTCTTCCGTCCCGGTGCCCATGTCCACCTTCACCTCCTCGTCGAAGCAAGCCAGCATGTTTATCCGTCCCTCGCATGCCTCCTCCGCATTGTTTATGATGCTGAAGTTAGCCTGTATGTCGAGAGCCTTCCGGTGATATGCGGCTATCTTTGGCGAGCCGTAGATTATCGGAATGCACAGGTCGAACATCTGAGGTTCGGCGAATGCCTTGAAAATAAGTTCATACCCTATGCCGTTAGTGTCACCGTGCGTTATGGCAACGCGTATTTTTCTGTGTTCCATATATGTGTAGTTGTGTGTAAAAAGTGAGTCATTCCGTAGGCTTCCGTCCGTTGTCCGCGTCTCCACCGCCGTCGTTTCCGCCTGTCATCTTCCTGTCCGTGCCTTTTCCGTGTGCGGTGTTCAGCAGTCCGCAAGCTGCGAATATGTCCTGCCCACGGCTTGCCCTGATTGTCGTGAACACTCCGTGCGCCGTGAGATAGTCGCGGAACGACTCCATCTTCCGCTCGTCGCATCCTCTCAGTTCCACGTCAGGTATCTTGTGATATCTTATCAGGTTCACCCTGCAACTCAGTCCGCGCGTGAGCCTTATTATCTCCTTCGCGTGCTCCGTGGAGTCGTTCACGCCTCCGAACATGATGTATTCGAACGACAGCCGCCGCTGGTGGCTGAAGTCATATCCGCGCAGCAGTTCCACGATGCTCTCTATCGGCATGGCGCGTTCGGCAGGCATGAGCTGCATGCGCTGTTCGTGGAAGGGCGAGTGCATGCTTATAGCCACGTGGCAGTCGCTCTCGTCGAGAAAGCGTCTCAGCTTTGTCTTCACGCCCACACTGCTCACCGTGACGCGCTTGGGGCTCCATGCGTAGCCGTAGGAAGCCGTGAGCACCTCTGTGGAACGCAGCACATTGTCGAGGTTGTCCATCGGTTCTCCCTGTCCCATGAACACTATGTTGGTGAGCTTCCCGCGCTCCGGCAGGGAGTATATCTGGTTCAGTATGTCGCTCGCGGGCAGGTTTCCCTCAAATCCCTGTTTGCCTGTCTGGCAGAAAAGACAGTTCATCTTGCATCCCACCTGTGACGAGACGCATAGCGTCGCCCTGTCGTTGTCGGGTATGAAAACCGTCTCCACGCTCTTTCCGGAGGTGGTGGGGAAGAGATATTTCACTGTCCCGTCCTTCGATTCCAGCCTTTCCAGATGCGGCATGCAGCCTATGACGTAGTCCTCCTTCAGCTTCTCGCGTCCGACTTTCGATATGTTCGTCATGTCGTCGATGCTGCCGACGTGCTGCGTGTATATCCATTTTGCCATCTGTCCTCCGGCGAATGCCGGCAGTCCTGCGGCTTTTGCCACCTCCTTCAGCTCGTAGAGCGACATGCCCAGCAAGGGTTTTCTGATGTCTGCCATTTTGTTTGTTTTTTGATGGCAAAGTTAAGGAAAATCAGCGTAACAAACGAAAAAAAACATATAAATGCGGTATGCCGTACCCTTGCCGTGCCGTCTGCGGCTCACTCCGGAGACTGTGACGCGCTGCCGTAGCGTGCGCCCTCATTTCCGCACATTCGTCCATTATGCACCCTTAGGAGCACAACGTCAACTCCGCGAGAACCGTTTGTTAGCATGCCGCAGGCTCATCCGGCGCGAATACGCGCTTTTTGGGGCTTTTTGTTAATCGTTTGTCTTTCAGTGCGTTATGCTTTTCTGTCGTCGCGTTAAGGCTTTCCTGCTGTGCCATACGGGCTTTCCTGTGATGCGGAAAAGCCCGTTTCGCCATGTCATTGAGCCCTTTTTATGATGCAAGACGTGCTTTCCGGCGATGCGGAACGGCGTTTCCGGTAGTCATGGCGGTGTTCTTCCGTTGTCTTTCCGCATCCTTATGCGGTTATTATACGGTTTCCGTGCCGCCGCGCTTTCTATTTTGCGATTTTCTTTTGTCAAAATAAAGTCAAGACAGGAAAGCATGTCCATGCCTCTCCCGTCATCTCATCCTTACGAGTGCCGAGCCTGTCGTGCCCTTTCCTCCGCCGTTTGTCTGCACCACATACACACCTTTGCCGGGCAGGTCCATGCGCTTGCTCATGCGCGTAGCGCCCCGTTCCATTGCGGTCTTTGCCGCCAGCCGTCCGTCCGTGGTGTATATGCTCACCTCCAGCCGCCGCTCCAGCGGGGTGTCGGTCTCTATGTTGAGTGTCATGGCTTCGCCCGGACTTATTCTCAGCAGTTCAGCCCTGTGTGTGGATATGCCCTCTATCGCGTCGATGCCAAGAATGTCGAGCAGTCCCCGGTAGGCGTCTATCTGTCCGTATCCGTACCTGTTGTCCTTCTCGCCCTCCATGTCACCGTACCGGCGGCTCGTGCGTCTTATCACGCCCATTACGTCCTCCGGCGTGAGGTCGGGGCGCGCCTGAAGCCACAGGGCTATTGTTCCTGCTACGGCTGGCGACGACATCGACGTGCCCGAGCAGCTCATCCATCCGTAGCGTCTGCCCTTGAATGTCGATTCAGCCACCATCTCCGTGTCGTCTTCAGGATTGTTCTCCATGTAGAAACTGCTCATCGAGGTGAGTATGTTCGTGCCCGGTGCCAGTACGTCGGGCTTTGTCCTGCCGTCGTATGTAGGACCTACCGACGAATAGAACGCCCATTCGCCGTCCGTGCCGCAGTCGTATGTCTGCAGCTCGCCTTTCGTGTTGAGGTATCGGGTGCGGTAGGATGTCGCTCCGGCGCATATCACATCGGGCGCGCTCGAGGGGGAGTTTATGCCGTGTGTGTTGTCCCCGTCGCGCAGGGCAGGGTTTCTGTCGCTGTCGTACATCTCTCCGTTGCCCCGGTAGAATTCGGTATCCGCCTCCGTGCCGGTCATCTCCACCGATACGGGTACAGCCATTCCTATGTGGTCAGGTCCCGACAGATAAATGTCGTAAGCCGTCTCCGTGTTGTCGTAGCACGACGTGTAGGCGAGCAGGTCGAGCGTGTATTTCTGTCCGCCCTGGCTTGTCTCTATTATCATTGTGGAGTCGGCAGCCGCCTTGATGTCGGCGGTGTTCACGCTCAGGGTGTCGTTCGTGTTTCCGTATATCACCACTCGTATGCCGAAATCATCTGCCGACTTCATCGTGAAATGCAGCACAGACTGTCCCCATATGCGCAGGAACGCTCCGGAGGACGCCCTCCCCGCAGGCTTTCTTATGTAGTTGCGCACGTGTCCGGTGTTGCCTGCCGACGACACGATGATGCGTCCCGGACCCGTAAGACGTCCGAGCATCTCGTAGTAAAGTATGTCGTCGCCGTGGAAGTCCTGCCCCGAGCCCTCGCTGAACGATATCACGCACGGCTGTCCTGTTGACTCCGCGTAGTCCATGATATATTTGAATCCGAGCGCGTCGGTGGCGTAAGTATATTTGTAGAGGTCATCCTCGGCAATGAACTCAAGGTCGTCCGTCACGGCGTTGCTCACCAGGCAGATGTCGCTCTCGTATGCCATTCCCCTGTATTTTGTGTCATATCCGCTTCCGGCGGCTATGCCTGCAGTGAGCGTGCCGTGCAGCAGCTTCAGTCCGTCGCGCGAGTGTGAGTGGGCGAGAATGTCGTCCTGCGTCTCGTATGCCCTGCCTACATACATCCCGTTGCCGCCGTCTCCTGTGGCAAGCTGGTCCCAGAAGCGTTTTATTCTGTATTCTGCCGCGCCGGTGTCGTAGAAGTTGGGGTGTGTCAGGTCGAACCCCACGTCCTGTATGCCTGTCACCACGCCGCGTCCGGTGTAAGCCTGCGGCAGGTTGCGTCCCTCATACACGGGCGTGGCGTTGAGCTGTATCGCCATCGAGTCCATGCTCACCGTGTTGCCCCGGTTTGCCTCTATGCGTCTCACCTCTTTTGCTTCGGCAAGCATGTTGAGCCTGTCGAGCGGTATGTCGGCTATGCATATGTCGCCCTCCTGTGCCAGCAGGCGGCATCCGTTGGCGGTAAGCAGACTGTCAGCGTTGCCTGCCGCACGCACGAAGGCGCATACGCTGGCTCCCTCTCCGGTGTTTGCGGCTAACGCGCCACGTGCCGCCTTGCCTTTCACGTGTGCTAAGGCAAGACGCCTCACGAGCGGAGACATTTTCGAAAGATTGTCTGTCATGGCTTCCGACGGTATCGATGTCAGCACAGCCAACGCCATTATGAAGATTGTCTTAAGCATGATATGATGATTTTATAAGTACAAAATAACAGAAAATATTCTATATATACAAATATAGTGAAAGGCGAGTGCAGTGCGTGAGATGGAAAACCCTGTTTTTCATCTCACGCATTGCCGAGCCGCCTCCTATATTATTTCAAATATAGTGAAAGGCGAGTGCAGTGCGAAAGATGGAAAACCTTGTTTTTCATCTTGCTCATTGCCGAGCCGCCTCCTATATTATTCAAATATAGGTGAAAGGCGAGTGCGGTGTGTAATATTGAAAACTCTGTTTTTCATCTCCCGCATTGCCGTACGTCATCCTATAATATACAACTTGCTGAAAGATAAATTGTATGACGTCCGGACATGCGGAATGAATTAAAATTATTATCTTTGCGCCTATAATCAAAATTCAATACAGACAAATGGACAAGACAATAAACAAATATGTGGCAGTCGCTTATAAGCTCTATGCTACAGACGACGGAAAGACAGAACTTGTGGAGGAAGCTACCGAGGAAAAGCCTTTCCAGTTCATAACAGGCTTCGGAATAACGCTCGACGAGTTTGAGAAACAAGTCTACGGGCTTGGGCAGGGCGAGGCGTTCGACTTCGTTCTGACGAAGGAACAGGCTTACGGCGACTTTGAGCAGGAACGTGTGCTGAATCTGGACAAAAGCATGTTCAGCATAAACGGGCACTTCGACCACGACAATATATACAAAGACGCCATCGTACCATTACAGAACGAGGACGGCAACCGGTTCTTCGGACATGTCCTCGAGGTGACCGACGACAAGGTGACAATGGATCTCAACCACCCGCTCGCAGGCATGGAGCTCAACTTCAAGGGCAAGATTGTGGAGAGCAGGGAGGCTACCAACCGTGAGATAGAGGGCATGGTGAACCGTCTGAGCGGCGAAGGATGCAGCTGCGGATGCGGTGGTGGCTGTGGCGGAGGTTGCGGTCACGACCATGAGAAGGACGGCAACCATGAGTGCTGCGGTCATGGAGACGGCGGCTGTCACGGTGAGCATGACCACGGACATGGCGGATGCCACGGCGGACACGGTCATGGTCACGACGGCGAGGGCGGTTGCTGCCATCACAGACATTGAGGATTAAAGGCGGAGTTTGTGCCCGCCGACATATACAATACAAGGAAATGGGAAATACATTCGGCAACATATTCAGGCTCACCTCTTTCGGAGAAAGCCACGGTGAGGCGGTTGGAGGAGTGGTGGACGGCATGCCTGCCGGAGTGGAAATAGACGTGGAGTTCATCCGCAGCGAGCTGCGGCGCAGGCGTCCGGGACAGAGCCTCATAACCACAGCGCGCAAAGAGCCTGACGAGGTGGAACTGTTAAGCGGCGTGTTTGAGGGTCGTTCTACCGGCGCACCCATCGGTTTCATCGTGCGCAACACCAACCAGCACTCCAACGATTACGACAATCTGCGCGACGTGTTCCGTCCGTCGCATGCTGACTATACTTATTATGAGAAATACGGAGTGCGCGACCACAGGGGCGGAGGACGCTCGTCGGCGCGCATAACCATAGCGCGCTGCGTGGGAGGAGCACTTGCCAAGACCGTGCTCCGGCAGATGGGCATCAGCGTTACGGCATATACCTCGCAGGTGGGAGGCATTGCCATCGACCGCGACTACCGCAAGTACGACCTTGCCGGAGCCGAGAACAACGCTGTGAGATGTCCTGACGCCGGGGCGGCTGAGCGTATGATAGAGCTTATAAGACGCATGAAGGGCGCGGGCGACACCGTGGGCGGCATCATCACTTGTGTCATAAAAGGCTGTCCGCCGGGGCTCGGCGAACCGGAGTTCGGCAAGCTGCACGCCATGCTTGGAGGTGCCATGCTCGGCATAAACGCCGTGAAGGGCTTTGAGTATGGCGATGGGTTCGACTGTGTTACGGGTCATGGCAGTGAGCAGAACGACGTGTTCGACATCGGTGAGGACGGTAGGGTGGTGACCCTGACCAACCATAGCGGAGGCATACAGGGAGGCATCAGCAACGGCAACGACATTTTCTTCCGTGTCGCCTTCAAGCCTGTGGCGACCATCTTGCAGCCGCAGCGCACGGTGGACGTCAACGGCAGACGTGTGGAAGTGACTGCCCGCGGACGCCACGACGCCTGTGTCGTGCCGCGTGCGGTGCCTGTGGTTGAGGCAATGGCGGCTATGGTGATACTCGACTGCTGCCTGCTGAACAGGACGGTGAGACTGTAGCGTAAGGCGGCTCACACGTTGAGCGCGCCTATTATCTCGCTTACCGATGTGCAGCCGTGACGGTCGAGCCATTCGTTTATGCCGTCTCTCACCTTCAACGTCACTGTAGGGTCGATGAAGTTGGCTGTTCCTATTTGTATGGCGGTGGCTCCTGCCATAAGGAATTCTATCGCGTCGGCGGCGTTGCATATGCCGCCCAGACCTATCACCGGTATTTTTACGGCTTTTGCCACCTGCCATACCATTCTCACGGCTATGGGTTTCACCGCCGGTCCGCTTAGTCCGCCGGTGGCTATGCTGAGCATTGGCTGACGCTTCTCTATGTCTATCGCCATTCCCATGAGGGTGTTGATGAGCGACACACTGTCTGCTCCTTCAGCCTCACACGCCTTTGCTATCTCGGCGATGTCGGTGACGTTGGGCGACAGTTTCACAATGAGAGTCTTGTTGTAACGCTGTCTCACAGCCCTTACCACGCTTGCCGCGCCTGCGCATGTCGTTCCGAATGCCATGCCGCCCTGCTTCACGTTGGGGCAGGAAATGTTGAGTTCGATAGCCGGAATCCTGTCAAGCCTGTCGATGCGTGCCGCACATTCGGCGTAGGTATCGGGTGAGGAGCCGCTCACGTTTACTATCATGTTGGTGTCGATATCCTTTATCTGCGGATAGATATGGTCGCAGAAGTAGTCCACTCCCTTGTTCTGCAGTCCCACACAGTTGAGCATTCCCGAAGGTGTCTCAGCCATTCTGGGATAGTCGTTTCCCTCGCGCGGCTGCAGAGTCGTGCCTTTGACGATGATGCCGCCTATCTGGTCGAGGCTCACGAAGTCGGCGTATTCCAGTCCGTAACCGAATGTGCCGGAGGCTGTCATCACAGGATTCTTCAGCCTGAGCCTGTTTATTCTTACACTTAAATCTGCCATAACAATTTCTTGATGTTGATAACCGGACCTTCCTTACATACACACACATTGCCCTCACTCGTCTTTTCCACGCAGCAAAGACATGCTCCCAGACCGCACGCCATCTTGTTCTCGAGAGACGCCTCACACTCTATTCCGTTCTTGTAGGCATAGCGTGCCATTGCCACCATCATGGGCTTGGGACCGCACATGGCTATTCTGTCGAACGTCTCAGAGGCAAGAGCGGAGTGGTTGGTCACAAATCCTTTCTCACCGAAAGAGCCGTCTTCGGTTGTCACAAGCACACGTCCTGTCTGGCTGAACATGTCGTATTCGAGTAGGTCGGCTGCCGAACGCACACCGAGAAGGAATGTAGGCGTTATGCCTGAATCCTTGAGCCGCTGTCCGAAAAAGAGCAGCGGAGCCACTCCTACGCCTCCTCCCACAAGCAGCACTTTGTCCGTCTGAGATGCGGGCATGGTGAAACTGTTGCCCAAAGGAAGCACGCAGTTGAGCGTGTCGCCTGTTTTCAGTCTTGCGAGAGCGCGCGTCCCGTCTCCTATGGCGGCTACGAGAAGCCACATCTCATTGCGTTCCCTGTCCACATAATTGATGGAAATGGGACGCCTGAGAAATGTTGTGGGTGAACCGTCCACCCTCACTTCGACGAACTGACCGGGCAACATCTGCGGCAACGGTTCCTTGTCGGTGAGCTTGATGAGCGTGTATTTGCTGTTAGGATGCTCTACGGCAGAAACCTGAAGGTCAAGAACATACTTCTTCATATTCTCATTCTATGTGAATAAATTGTTTTGCTTGATGAAATATATCAGTGTGGCACGTGTATGATATCATCGGCAAAGGTAGTCAAAATAATGATTTTGTGCAAAACAAAACTGTGATTTCGTACAAAAACAGTGCCAGTGAGCGCAATGAAAGCTTGCTTTCAAATTGCCGAGCGCAGCCTGTTTTATTTAAAAACAGTGTCAGTGAGGGCAATGAAAGCTTGCTTTCAAATTGCCGGGCGCAGCCTGTTTTATTAAAAAAAACATTCTTACTTTCCAGCCGGGAAAGCGTTTACGGACCGGCTGAAAATATCGTCCGGACCGATATGAAAAGTCATGCGCGCAAATCAGGACAGTTGTTTTGGTTTATGTAATAATGTGTGTTGACTTATATTATAATGTGTGCGGACTTATGCGATAGGAAGTGCTGATTGATGTAATAATGTCTGTCGGCTTATATAATAATATGTGTTGGTGTATATAATAATATGTGTTGGTATATATAATAATGTGTGCGGCATGATATTAAATAATGTACAGGTCAATATGAAAGGGGGAGCGGGCACGTATTCGGAATTTTCTTTCTATATTTGCATACCGAATCAAAGACTTAGTTTTATGACCGACACATACAGACAGAGATATTTTCTCCCCGCCGAATGGTACGAACAGAGCGGCGTGCAGCTCACATGGCCGCACGAAGACACGGATTGGCGTCCCTATCTTTACGAAATAACGGAGGTCTGCCTGAACCTTGTCAGAATAGTGGCACGTCATGAGAAAGTGCTCGTTGCGGCGCGTGACGCCGACAAGGTGAGGCGTCTTATCGAGTCGTCGACGGATGAAGACGTGCGCGGAAACATAAGAGTGTATCAGTGTGAGAACAATGACACATGGGCGCGCGACCATTCTTTCATAACGCTTGTGTCCGAGCGGGATGGCGGAGAAGGCAGTTTCAGACTGCTGGATTTCCGCTTCAACGGATGGGGACGGAAGTTTCCAGCCGACAAGGACAACCGTATCAATGCGTCGCTCTATGATGCCGGAGCATTCAACGGCGTGAGGGTAGACAATGACGACTTCGTGCTTGAGGGCGGATCTGTGGAAAGTGACGGCAGAGGAACTATATTCACGACAAGCATGTGCCTGCTTGCACCGAACCGGAACCAGCCGATGACACGTGAGGAAATTGAACAGCGGCTGATGAGCGAGCTGTGTGCCGACCGCGTGGTGTGGCTCGACCACGGCAGTCTCACGGGCGATGACACCGACGGACACATCGACACCACGGTGCGTACGGCACCTGACGACACACTTGTATATACCGGATGTGACGACAGCGGGGACGGACAGTATGAGGATTTCAGAAAGCTTGAGGAACAGCTGCGGGGCTTGCGGACAGCCGACGGACAGCCTTACAGACTCCTGAGACTGCCCATGCCCGACGCCGTTTATTACGACGGAGAACGTCTCCCTGCCACTTACGCCAACTTCCTTGTGATAAACGGTGCGGTGATAGTGCCCGAATACGGTCAGCCGGAGAAAGATGCTGAGGCGCGGAGGGTAATCGCCGAGGCTTTCCCGGGACGTGAGACGATAGGCGTGAACGCGCTTGCCGTGGTGCGCCAGCACGGTTCTCTGCACTGTCTCACCATGCAGTTTCCCAAGGGATGCATGCGTTGAGAGCGGTCAGAAGTGATTATTTGGAAATGTAAACAATAACGAAACAAGTCATATTATGAAAGTAGGAATACTCCAGCAACGTGTCACTGAAGACGTGAGAGCCAATATGCGACACATAGCCGAAGGCATAGAGCGGCTGGCAGACGATGGCGCGCAGCTCGTCGTTTTGCAGGAACTGCACAATTCCCTTTATTTCTGTCAGACCGAAGATGTTGACAATTTCAATCTGGCGGAGCCTGTCCCGGGTCCATCCACTGAGTTTTACGGTGGGCTGGCACGCCGCTTCGGTGTAGTGATAGTGACATCGCTGTTCGAGAAACGCGCCGCCGGACTGTATCACAACACGGCTGTTGTGATGGAGCGAGACGGAAGCATAGCCGGAAAGTACCGCAAGATGCACATTCCGGACGACCCCGCTTATTATGAGAAATTCTATTTCACGCCCGGCGACATAGGCTTTCATCCGATAGACACAAGCGTGGGCAGGCTCGGCGTTCTCGTGTGTTGGGACCAGTGGTATCCCGAGGCAGCGAGACTGATGGCTCTTCAGGGGGCTGAGATATTGGTTTATCCCACCGCCATAGGCTATGCCGACAGCGACACACCCGACGAACAGGAACGGCAGAGAGAGGCTTGGACGACAGTCCAGCGAGGGCATGCCGTTGCCAACGGACTGCCTGTCGTGACAGCCAACAGGGTGGGATTCGAGCCCGACCCGAGCGGTCAGACAAAGGGGATAAGCTTCTGGGGCAGTTCGATGGCTGTGGGTCCGCAGGGTGAGATGCTGTGGCGTGCCGGACGCGATGAGGAAGAGAGCGCGGTGATAGACATCGACATGTCGCGCTGCGAACAGGTGCGCCGCTGGTGGCCTTTCCTCCGCGACCGCCGCATAGAGGAGTACGGCGACATTCTGAAAAGGTTTGTCGACTGACCGCCTCGGCTTTTTATACGGCAGAAACTGAATGTGCCGTACGGCAAAACGAAACCCGCCATGACGCAGGACAATGGAATGCCAGAAGCGTCATGGCGGGTTTTATTGTTGGATAGTGATATTCCGGCGGTCCGTCATTCTTCATGTTTCTTACCGAAATCGGAGTCAATCTTCAGGAACCATGCCACTACGAACGTTATGGCGCAGCTTGCCACCACAATGTTGAAGAACATGCGGTAGCCCACGGCTTCCTGAAGCGCGCCTGCGAACAGTCCGGGAATCATCATCGAGCATGCCATGAAAGCCGTGCATATGGCGTAGTGGCTTGTCTTGTATTCACCCTGGCTGTAATAAATAAGGTAGAGCATGTAGGCTGTGAAACCGAATCCGTAGCCGAACTGTTCAACGAACACGCATGTGTTTATTATTATAAGACTTGACGGCAGGGCGTAGCTCATATACACATATACGATGTCGGGCAGGGTGATGGCGCACACCATGGGCCACAGCCAGCGTTTCAGTCCGTCCCTGCCCACTACTATTCCTCCGAGAATGCCGCCCAGAGTAAGACCTATTATTCCCACCGTGCCTTGCACAAGACCGTATTCCTGTGGCGACAGACCGATGCCTCCGTTGCTCGGAGCGTCGATGAGGAACAGTGCAGAGACCTTTGCCAGCAGTCCCTCGGGCATGCGGTAGAAAATCATGAAAAGCAGTCCGGTGATGACATACGGCTTCTGGAAGAACGTCCTGATGGTGTGGATGAGGCTTATCCATATGCTTCCTGCGTCTATGCCATGGCGTCTGCTGTCGTCCTTAGGGCGCGGAAGGATGTATCCGTGCCACAGACACAGGGCGATGAACAGTCCGGTCATGCCGTAGAACGTGAGGCTCCATGAGAACGATATGCTGTTTCTGAATATCACCTGAAGGTTGCCCGCTATCATGACGAGCACTCCCTGACCGAATATCGTAGCCAGTCTGTAGAAGGTGGAGCGTATGCCCACGAACAGCGCCTGATGGTGCTCGTCGAGTCCGAGCATGTAGAAGCCGTCGGCGGAGATGTCGTGTGTCGCGCTCGCGAAAGCCATCACCCAGAAGAAGAAGAGTGTTCCCTGCAACCAGAACTCGGTGGGTATGGTGAAAGCCACGCCTCCGAGAGCCGCTCCTATGAGCTGCTGCATGGCGATGATCCACCATCTTTTAGTCTTTATAAGGTCCACGAAAGGACTCCACAGAGGCTTTATCACCCACGGCAGGTAGAGCCATGATGTGTAGAAGGTGATTTCGGCGTTGCTCAGTCCCAGCTGTTTGTAGAGCACGAGCGATATGGTCATCACCGTGACATAAGGCAATCCTTCCGCGAAATATAGTGTGGGCACCCATGCCCAAGGGCTTTTCTGCTTCATCGTATGATAATGTTATTCGTAAATTCTTTTTATTTCGGCGTTGTGATAGTAGTGCAGCAGTATCTCGTCATAGCCGTATCCTTTTTCTCCCATCACCGCCGCGCCTATCTGGCACAGTCCCACGCCGTGTCCCCATCCGGCTCCGGTGAGCTCGAATGTCTGCGGCACGCCGTCCCTGATGTCCTTCCTGTCCACCACGAAAGCGCTGCTGTAAAGATGCGTACTGCTGAGCGCGCGTCTTATCTCAAGCTCCTTTCCGATGGTGAAGGTGTGCCTCGAGCCCACTATCCTCAGCCTGCATATGCGTCCGCTTTTGCCGCGCTCAAGCGGAATGAGGTCTATTATGTCGCCGAAGTCGGTCTTCAGTTTCTCGCGTATCAGTGCAACCAGTTCCTGCTGCGTGTATTTGACGTGCCACCGGTAGAAGTCGGTCGTCTCGCGGTCGTAGTCGTTTAGCACCTGCGATAGAATCCTGTTGTCAGCCGTATTGCAGAATGCCTCCGGTGAGGACGTTATCCACTGCCGCGCGTTCTCCTCGCAGGTGAGGTCGGGCAGAGTCTCAGCCGCGCTTCCGTCAGCGTCGCGCACTGATGTGAGATAGTCCATGCTCTTGTCTTCCCAGCAGTATTCATACTGCTCGCTCACGCCTCCGCAGCATTTGCTGAAGCGCGCGTCGCATATCTCGTCGCCCGACATGAGTATCTCGCCCCGCGTCTCTCTCACCGCCTGCGCCACGTGTCTGTCAGACGCTTTGGTTATGCCCTGGTAGCGTTGGCAATGGTCGTCGGCGCAGACATCGAATATAGCGTGGTCTCCTCTGTCGTACCAGCGTATGAGTTCATCGTCTTTCTTTATGAACGAGAAGAAGTTGTCGCTGCGTCCCTGCTGCCTGTTCCTGCGCTCTATCTGCGCGAGCAGCCAGCTGCGCGATATCACTGCGTGCGCCTTCAGCAGCTCTATGCCTGAGGTGGCGCACATCTCGCTCGATATGACGCTTTCGAGATAGCTCTCCACCGGCAGCTCGTTTATGGCGTACATGCTGTCTGCCTCCACAACGAGACGCAGTGTTCCGAGGAACGTCTGTGTCTCCTTTCGTTCCCAATGGAAGTTCACGCCTATTGTGACATCGTGCAGTGAGAACGACGCGTTGGGCGACTGCGGGTGGAATGTGAGCTCGCGGTACTGGTTGCCGTTCCACAATATGCCGCCCTCGAAGAACTCCACTGTCTGCTCGCCCTCAATGAGTCTGCCCTTGGCGGAGTAGGGCTTGTTGAGCGAGAAACGTATTTTCGCCCCGCTTACTATTCCTACCGACACCATTGGTTGCCTTCCGTCGAAGTGACGGTTGCTGCCGTTCTCTTTTATGTCAAGCTTCTCGAGCGCGTCCACAGTGCGTCCTATCATCTCCTCCGTAGCCCCGCATTCGCGTATTATGGCTGCCGCCTGCCCGGGCGTTATGCTCTCGAAGTCCTCTTGGCGCGGTGTGATGAGCAGTCCTGCCATGTCGAGCGCGCCAGGACTTATGAGCATGCGTGTGTCGCCTTCAGCGGCATAGTAGCAGTCGGGGCGGTGTTTGGAGCGTGGAATTATAACCGATATGAAACCTCCGTTTTCGCTCCATGCCAGAATGTTCATCATCGGTTCGGTGCCGTCCTTGTCGTCGGGCATGGCGTCATAGAGTGTCTCAAAAAGTGCCGTGCCCTTTGCCGCGTCGTCTGTTTTAATGACGAATGCCGGACATATGAAGCCTGTCATCAGAGCCAGCATGTTGTTGTCGTCGCAAGTGAGCAGCGGGCGTAGTGCGCGGCTCAGCCTCTGCCAGTCGTTTGTCAGCGGCAGACGCCCTCCCGAGCCAGCCTGGAAGTGCATGTGGTCGGGCGCGGACGCCCCGCAGCGCGGTCCGTTGTAGAACACCGTCACTGTGGGGTAGGCGGTGAGGATGCTGTATATCTCGCCGTAGTTGCCGCGTATGTCCTGCGGCTCGTGACGCTTCTTTGGTATGGTGAAGTGTACCGGCAGTATGGGGAACGGATTGACAAGAATCCGGAAATCGTCGTCCATCGACTTTGCGAACTGCTCTTCCGGCATGTTCTCCCTGCAGAGGAAGCACTGCCGTCCGGCTATCGCCTTCTTGGAGATGTCGGCTCCTGTCGACACGATGCGCGCCGGATTGTGCTGCACCAATATGGTGTTGTCTCCGCACGCCAGCTCCCTTGTCCTCACCTGTTGCAGTCCGTGATAGCGCGCTCTGGCGTCGTCCCACTTCTCAAGCTGGCGGTTGAAGAATCTCATGAGCGAGTTGTCCGCGGCTATGTCGGCGCGTCCCTGTCCGAGCAGTTTCCTTGCCGAAATCTCCATCGTGCGCAGTCTGTCCTTGTAGAGGTTGTTGGCGTTGAGCTTCTCTATGCTCAGTGAGGCGTCGCTGTTGCCTCCCCAGCGGCGGCAGAGATACAGTTCGTCATATATGCGCCCTATCCGGTACTTGCGGCTGAAGATGAGTCCCATGGCATAGTCCTCGCCGTAGCTTGTGTTTGGGAATGTGGTCTGGCGCACCAGCGGAGTGAAGAACGCCCTCGGCGCACCCAGTCCGTTTATGCGCAGGGCGTTGTTCGGACCGTTTGTGTCGGTCCATTCCTTATGGTCAATTATTCCCGGCGGCAGTGTGTTGAGGTCAAAGTCGCACATGCGGTAGCTGCCTATTATCATCGCCGCTTTCTGAGAGTAGAAGGCGTCTACTATGCGTTGCAGCGTGTGAGGTGACGAATACAGGTCGTCGCTGTCGAGCTGCACGGCGAACCGTCCGCACCTGTCGTCAGCCACAGCCGTGTTCCAGCATCCCCCAATACCGAGGTCGCGGCGTTGGGGGATGATGTGTATGAGCCTGCCGTCCTTCCGTGCAAGCTCTTCCAGAATGCGTGTGGTGCCGTCGGTGGAGTGGTTGTCCACCACGATGACGTTATACTCGAACGCCGTGTCCTGCCTCAGGGCGGAATCTACGGCGTCGGCTATGGTCTTCTCGCGGTTGAACACCGGAATGATGACAGAAGCCTCCACGGCGAACTCCTGTTCGTTGAAGTCGGGACTGTTGTATAAGGATGTGTCCACGAGCGCGCCTATACACTCGAGGTGATGTGTCACGGCGTGCTCCATTTCCTTCTGCGCCTCGCGGTTGCGCGGGTCCACATAGTCGAACTGTCTCACCCCGCTCTTCCTGTTGTCTGTCTCTTTTTCAGTGTAGAGAAACTCGTTTATGTGGAATATTCCAGCCTTGCGGCTGATGAATAGCCGCAGGTCGTAGAGTCCAGCCCAGGTGTAGTTGGTGTGTGCCGAAGCCGCATACTCGTGTAGCAGTGCCGACTTTATGAGCATGAGCTGTCCGAAGTCGAAGTCGTCTCTCACGCTTCCCTCCTGATAGTCTGTAGCCGGATGTGGCACGGTATGTCCTTCGGTGATGGTGTACCGGTCGCTGTATACCAGTGCGGCATCCGTGTCCGACGCCACGCGCAGGAATCTCTCAGGCGCGTTCTGTCCCAGTATGAACGGAGTGCCCTTTGTGCTCAGCAGCACATACTCGGCATCCGTGCACCGTTCGATGTCGGCTATGGTCTGTCCGGAAGCCGGATTGTCTGTCACAATCACATTGCAGTCGGCAGGCAGTTCCTCGTTGTGTATGAAGTCTCTGTTTACTATCAGACAGATGTTGCTTATAGTCTTGTTTTGCCGGAGGGTCTCGAGCGTACCGCTCATTTCCTCCAGATCAAGGCATGGCAGGAAACAGTCTATTTTTCCTCTCATTGTATTGCGGTATTATTTTTATTCCAGTCAAATGACTTGCAAATATAATATAAAAAACGAACTTAACCGAAATGACGGTCATGTTTTTATTCTTTCCGGTCGGCATACGGCGGCGTTGCGAGTCCTGCCGTGCCGCCGTAAAGTTCCGCAGCGCATGTCTCCGTGCCGCCGTTTGCGCCTTGGCACCGGCATGTCAGGCACGATGCTCACGCAGAAAAACATTCTGCATAAATATGCGTTTTGCTCTACGGCACAGCGCATATTTATTCACCGTAACCCGACGAGAGCTTCTTATTTGCTCCAAAGAGTGCGGTAGGACGCAAATACGCGGATTTTGGGCACTTTGCGTAAGTGGCTGACAGTCAGACGTATGAGCTTTTCCGCCCCGCAGACAAGCCTTTCTGCCGTCGCGGAAGAGCCCGTCCGGGCTTGCAGGAAAGCCTTTTCGGGAGTGCGGAACGTGCTTTTCAGCGGCACGGATGAGGCTGTATGGAGAGACGAAAGAGCCTTTCCGGCGTCGTGATACTGTGACGGACGTAGCTCGGGGCACTTTCCTTTGCTGCGGAAAAGGCTTTTCGGGAGTGGGTGATACGGTTTCCGGCAGATTGCGTTTTCTGTTTCGCAGATTCGCATTGTCAAAATTTTTTACCGTCAGAATTGCATGAATATGCATTCCGGAAAGACGTTTCCCCGCATGAGCGCGCGGTGTGTGGGGAGGCTGCCGTTGCAGAACCGTGGCAAGGGCGGCACACTGCGGCAGGGGGTGCGTGGCTAAGGTGTGTTTATGTATGTTAAATATTTCCGTACATAAAAATAAAATACTATATTTGAAAAACAATTATATACAAACCAAAGAGTATTGAACATATGTCATACATAGCTGAAAACCTGTGGTTGTTCTGGACCATCGTGGCAGTGGTATGCCTTGTGCTGGAAATAAGTTCCGGCGATTTCTTCATAACATGTTTTGCTGTCGGCGCGCTGTGCGGCATGGGTGTGTCGCTCGCGGATGCCCCGTTCTGGGTGCAGGTGCTGGCGTTCGCCGTCTTTTCAGTGCTGTCGCTGAGGCTTCTCCGCCCTCGGCTCTTGAAGTTGCTGAGGCGTGGGGCAGACAGTCGTGTGAGCAATGCCGACGCTCTGATGGGGCGCATAGGCGAGGTGAGCGAGACAATAAAGGCTGGCGGCTACGGTCGCGTGAAGATAGACGGTGACGACTGGAAGGCTGAGACCGACGGTGAGGAGGACATCGCCACGGGCGAGAAAGTGATGGTGACCGGACGCGAGAGCATCATCATCAGGGTGAGAAGAGCATAATGCCCGGTCTTACGGCATAAGCCCCGCACACACGGGCTGCGGGCGGATAAGAATAAAAAGAATATTAACCAAACCCAAAACACACTATGATTCCAATAACAACATGGTTTCTTATCGCAGTGGTAGTGCTTGCGATATTGTTTGTCAAGATGGCGGTTGTCATAATTCCGCAGAGTGAGACTAAAATAGTAGAGAGGCTCGGACGCTATCATGCCACGCTGCAACCTGGAGTGAACATCATCATCCCGTTCATAGACAAGGCGAAGAACGTGATAGCCGTGGTGCGCGGACGGTATGTCTACACCAACACGATAGACCTGCGCGAACAGGTGTACGACTTCGACAAGCAGAACGTCATCACGAAGGACAACATCCAGATGCAGATAAACGCGCTGCTGTATTTCCAGATCATGGATCCGTTCAAGGCGGCGTACGAGATAAACAACCTGCCTAACGCCATAGAGAAACTCACGCAGACAACCCTGCGTAACATCATAGGAGAGATGGAACTCGACCAGACGCTTACCTCGCGCGACACCATCAACACCAAGCTGCGCGCCGTGCTCGACGACGCTACAAACAAGTGGGGAATAAAGGTGAACCGCGTGGAGCTGCAGGACATCACTCCGCCGGCAAGCGTGCTTCAGGCAATGGAGAAGCAGATGCAGGCAGAACGCAACAAGCGCGCCGCCATATTGCAGTCGGAAGGAGAGAAACAGTCTGCCATACTACAGTCGGAAGGCGACAAGACAAGTATGATAAACCGCGCCGAGGCAGCCAAGCAGCAGGAGATACTGCGTGCAGAGGGTGAGGCGCAGGCACGCATACGCAAGGCTGAGGCTGAGGCGATAGCCATAGAGAAGATAACGCAGGCTGTGGGCAAGAGCACAAATCCGGCAAACTATCTGCTCGCGCAGAAGTACATACAGATGCTCGAGGAACTGGCGCAGGGCGACAAGACAAAGACCGTATACCTGCCCTACGAGGCGACAAACCTCATGGGAAGCATCGGAGGAATAAAGGAACTGTTCAAGAGCGCCGACTGAGACACATGACGGCTTATGGCGTGGCACACCGCACGGACGGGAGTCACGCCATATGCAAAGTTAAATAATAATAAGGTAAAAAGATTATGGAAATATGTATAGTAGCGGGTGCAAGACCCAATTTCATAAAACTCGCTCCTATCGTGAGGGCAATAGACAGCGCGCACGGAAGGGGAGTGGACGTCTGTCATCATCTTGTATATACCGGACGCAAGGACGACCCGGCACTGGAGAAGTCGCTTTTCGACGACTTGCAGATGCCGGAGCCTGAGGTGTATCTGGGTGTGGACTGTGACAATCTGAACGAACTGACGGGACAGGTGATGTCCGGCTTTGAGGCTTATCTGAGCCGTCACAAGACCGACGCGGTGATTGTTGTGGACGATCTCGCGTCTACCATGGCGGCTGCAATAGTAGCGAAGAAGCAGGGACTGACACTCGCCCATCTTGTGGCAGGCACACGCTCGTTCGACATCAACATGCCGAAGGAGATAAACAGGCTTGTCATCGACGGACTCTCCGACCTGCTCTTCACCGCCGGACACAGCGGAAGCAGCGCGGCGACACGCGAGGGCGCGGAGCAGTCGAAGATATATATGGTGGGCAACATACTGATGGATACGCTGCGCTATAACCGTCCGCGGCTGTCGCGTCCGGATGTGTTCGACAGTCTCGGACTGAAGGAGCGCGCCTACATAGTGTTCACTCTCAACCGCAAGGCACTCATTTCAGACCGGGGAAATCTGGAGACGATGATATGCGCTATGCTCGCTAAGGCTGGCGGTGTGCCTGTGGTGGCACCGCTGAGAAAGGCTGCCGCCGGTGTCGTGGGCGACATACTGAAGAGTCATCCCGACATGGCGGACCGCATGCACATCACGCCGCCTATGCCGTATACGGCTTTCGGCTATCTCACGGCAAACGCCATGGGAGTGGTGACCGACTCGGGCAACGTGGCTGAAGAGGCGACGTTCAACGGTGTGCCGTGCATAACGCTCAACAATTATACCGAACATATAGAGACGGTCACCGTGGGCTCGAACGTCCTTGTGGGCGAGGACGCGGAGAAACTCGGCACTGAGGTCGGACGGATGACGGCTGGCGAATGGAAGAAAAGCAGTGTGCCCGAGCGTTGGGACGGACGCTCGGCTGAGCGCATAGTGCAGATACTGATGGAAAGGGGAAACGTGATATGAAAAGAAAGACAGTAATGATAACAGGCGCCACAAGCGGAATAGGGGAGGCTTGTGCGCGCCGTTTCGCCGCTTCGGGTTACAACCTGATTCTCACAGGACGCAACACGGAGAAACTGGAGAGCCTTAAAAAAGACATGGGAGACGGGACGGAAGTGCTCACGCTGGCTTTTGACGTGCGCGACGCAGGGGCTGCCGCAGCCGCTGTGGGGTCGCTGCAGGGCGGATGGAGAGAGATAGACGTGCTCGTGAACAATGCCGGACTGGCTCTCGGACTGGAAAAGGAGTATGAGGGCGACACCGAAGACTGGTGGACAATGATAGACACCAACATCAAGGGACTGCTCACAATGACACGCCTTGTGGTGCCGGGAATGGTGGAGCGCAACCGGGGACACGTGATAAACATCGGCAGCGTGGCAGGCGACCAGGCTTATGCCGGAGGCAACGTGTATTGTGCGACGAAGGCTGCGGTGAAGACTCTGACCGACGGTCTGCGCATTGACCTTGTGGATACTTGTGTCCGCGTGACCAACATAAAGCCGGGACTGGTGGAGACAAACTTCAGCGTGACGCGCTTTCACGGTGACAGGGATAGGGCGGAGAATGTGTACAAAGGCATCAAGCCGCTCACCGGTGACGACATAGCAGACGTGGCTGTCTATGCCGCCAACGCTCCGCAGCACGTGCAGATAGCCGAGGTGCTGGTGCTCGCGACGCATCAGGCAAACGGATATACCATAAGCCGGAGAGACGGTGAGGACTGAATGCGTGCGTGTGGTATGGGCGGTTGCAATCACAGACGCTCATGCAGGCGCGCTGTATGTGGCTTCATCAGAAAAGAATAATATATTATAAACCATTAAAAGAAAGGACTGCTGTTATGAAATGGAACACTAACGGACGCATAGCCGAAGCCGCGCTCCTTGCTCTGAGCATCGTGGTGCTGGGCTTGTGCATCAGATGGGGAATCGACGATTTTGCCAACAAGGACAGAAAAGTCACGGTAAAGGGTCTCGCGGAAAAGGAAGTCGACGCCGACAAGGTGACATGGCCCATACTTTCGAAAGAGCTTGGCAACAGTCTGCCTGACCTTTACGACAGGATAGAACGGACGCAAGACAAGATAAAGAGGTTTCTTACGGACAACGGCATAAAGGAAAACGAGATAGACGTGAACGCTCCGGTGGTGATAGACCTGAATGCGGAGAGATATTCCGACAACCGGAGCCAGTACAGATATAACGTGACGTCGATAATCACCGTTACCTCGCGCAATGTGAAACTCGTGAGGAGTATCATCGCGCGGCAGGGCGAGCTGCTCAGGGAAGGTGTGGCTATCGTGGACGGAGGATATGAGAATCCTGTCAAATACGAGTATGTGTCGTTCACGGCAATGAAGCCGGAGATGATGCAGGAGGCGATAGCCAACGCCGAGAAGACTGCGAAACAGTTTGCCGACAACAGCCACAGCCGTCTTGACAAGATACTGACAGCCGACCAGGGACAGTTCTCGATAGTCGACCGCGACTCTAACACGCCATACGTGAAGAAGGTGCGTGTGGTGACGACAGTGACTTATTCACTTAAAGACTGATGGGTCGAAGACACACCGACAACTACACTTTTCTCACCCAGGCACCTGCCCACAGAGTGATTCTGACAATGGCTGTGCCGACGATAATAACAATGCTCGTGACGAGTCTGTACAATATCGCCGACACGTTCTTTGTCGGACAGCTCGACACACAGTCCACGGCGGCGGTGGGAGTGGTGTTTCCGGTGATGTTCTTCATACAGGCTTTCGGGTTCTTTTTCGGACACGGGAGCGGCAACTATATATCCCGCGAGCTCGGAGCCAGACGTCACGGCAATGCCGAGACGATGGCTTCAACGGGATTTGTGTATTCCCTTGCGGCGGGAACAGTGGCGATGGTTGTCGGACTTTATATGATAAAGCCGCTCGCGGTGTGGCTCGGCAGTACGCCAACGATACTTCCTTATACCGAAAGCTACATGTCGATAATACTGCTGGGCGCACCTTTCATGACGGCTTCGCTCACCATCAACAACCAGATGCGGCTTCAGGGAAACGCGTCGTATGCCATGTATGGCATCATAAGCGGGGCTGTTCTGAACGTTGTTCTCGACCCTGTGTTCATCTTTGTGTTTGACATGGGGGTGGCGGGAGCAGCCGTAGCAACGGTCACGGGGCAGGTAGTGGGATTCTTTGTGCTGCTCGCAATGAGCCGCAGAGGCGAGAACATACGCTTGGACATAAGGCGTTTCTCACCGCGTCTTGCTTATCTCAAGGAGATTGTTTACGGAGGGTCGCCCTCCCTTTCGAGGCAGGGGCTGGGCTGCGTGGCTGTGATGATGCTCAACGTAGCGGCGAGTGAGTACGGTGATGCGGCAATCGCCGCAATGTCGATAGTGAGCCGCATAACGATGTTCATAATGTCGGTGGTTCTCGGACTCGGACAGGGTTTCCAGCCGTTCTGCGGCTTCTGTTATGGTGCCGGGCTTTACGGACGTCTGCGTGAGGGCTTCGGTTTCACCGTGAAAGTGGGCACAGCGTTCCTTCTTGTGTTCTTTTTTGCAGGATTCTTTTTCAGCAGCGGCGCCATCGGTATATTCCGCGACGACTCCGAGGTGATAAGGATAGGCGCGGCGGCACTGTGCTGGCAGCTTGCCACCTATCCTTTCAACGCATTCACCATGGCAGGCAACATGATGCTCCAGACCACCCGCAAGCCGCTGCGTGCAAACATCCTGTCTGCGGCAAGGCAGGGACTGTTCTTCATTCCGCTCATTGTCATACTTCCATATTTCTTCGGTCTGAAGGGGATAATCATATGTCAGTCGTGCAGCGACGTACTGAGCTTCTGCATAGCCATACCGATTGTGATCGGCGCATTTAGGGAAATGGACAGCGATGCATGAATATTCAAACATTAAACAAAATGATAATTTATTGCTAAATAATGATAAAAAAGAATCGTTTTGTTTTGTGTTGTCAGATAAAATTTATAATTTTATAGCGGAAACCAGGAATTTCAATTATAGCATAAGAGTTCTGTAACAATCATGATTCAACCAAAAGGGATGGTGTCTCGCATCCTTTAATAATAATATAATTAAAGACGGACTGAGGCGGTCTGTTAGAGAGGAGGAACTATGAAGTCGGTTAAGAGATCTTATGACGAAGAGTCTTATGAATTAGACAATGTTTATAACGAAACTGACGATCGTTATTATTACGTTGCAGTGGACTCATCCATTTGGTACAATTGAAATAGTGTGTGAAGAGCATGACTGGGTATATATTGCCGGAGACGGAATATATACCCAGTTTTGTTATATTATATAATAATGTATGATGCGATGCTGATTCGCCGTACGCAGGTCGGGCTAAACCCGAACGGTGACAGTGGGGCTTTTCTCTTGTTGCGTTATGCGGATAAACCCGAATCGATCATTATACTTCCATTCTTATTTCATGCTGCTGTCAGCCAGATTGTATCCTGCTTTATCGAAGATGTAGCGGGCTACACCGGGAAAAAGCAGGATACAGGATGACGGCAGCAGTGCGGAAGAAGGATGAAGAGCTGGCAATAAACCTTAAATGTATAATCGGCGTTCTGATGACCGATTCGGGTTAAAGGTTTGATGGACGTTCAGGGGAAAAGGCGTGAGCCCGGTGTCACGGGAGGCTCGAGAAAAAGCGGATTGCGCTTTGGCATGGACACGTTCTCAACAGATATCTGTATGCTCGTGCTTTCGTTGAAATTGTATTTTACCGCTGCGCCGATGCGGTCTCCCGCAGAACTCATGTCGTAAAGGCAATATGGCATGCGGCGGTTGTCTGTAAGAGACTTGTGACCATATAGATATACTTCCCAATGTTCGTCAAACTTGTATCCTATTATGGCTGAAAGTCCGGCGTCACGATAGGCGTCATGAGCCCAATATATGTTGTTGAGATAACCTCCTAAGGCAATTGACAGTTTGTTGTTCACAGGTATCGCATACATGGCAGACAGGTTCTGACTGAATCCGGCACCGTGACGTGCGTTCTTGCCGAACTGGGCGAAGACTGACGCTCCGGCACTGACGTTCAGTCCGGGATGCAGTTCCCATGAGTACCATCCTCCGTAATAAAGCGGGTAAAGGTTGAATGGTGCTACACGGCCATGTGAGTCGAGAACCGGCAGATGCAGGCTGTCCTGCGCCAGTGTAGGCTCTTCTGACATTGCAGAAGGAGCGGAGTATCCGAACGTATAGGGTCTCTCTGTTCCCGGCAGCATGGTTGTTGTGGAGTCAGCATCAGACAATGATGTGAGTTTATTGCTGTTGCCGGCTTCTGTGTTTATCTCCTGTGCATTCAGAAAAGATGATACAAAAATCAATATGATGGCTGATATGAATCTTGACATAAACTTCGATATACTTATTGCAAAGATAATGCAAGGTGAGCGCAACGGCAAAATGGGAAAACGGAGTTTTACCTTTCTTGACACTGCCGAGCCGCCGCTTATCTTATTGCAAACATAGTCAATTATCCTGAAAGAATTGAATATTTCATCCAACTTTAACTAATGATAATTTTTTTGTCTCTTTATTTTAAGTTATCTTTGCAAACATGATAGATTGTCTTAGTAGAAAACAATATTGTAATGAATATATTTAAAGCTTTGTTCGGGGGAAAAGAGGAAACCCGGGAAGAAAGAAGGAAGGAAGAGGAGGCACGCAACTTTGATGTGCTAAAGTATGATGGAGTGAAGGCTTTGAAGATGCGTCAGCCGGCATATGCCGTGCAGTGTCTCACGCATGCGCTCGAACTGAAGGACGACTTGGAGTGTAGGGACTATCTGTCTCAGGCTCTTATCCAGAACAACGAGCTACCGAAGGCTTATGAACAGTTGCAAAAACTGGCGGAGGCACAGCCTGACAACACCAGAATTCTTATGCGTATGGCAGAGGTGGCTTATATGATGGAGGATTATAACGTCATGGCAGACGCATGCGAAAAGGCTCTGATGATAGATAATGAAAACCCTCTGACTTACTTTTTCTATGCGCGGGCATGCCGCGGACAGGGCGATGACAACAATGCTGTGGCTATGCTCACAAAGGCAATCTCGCTAAAGGACGACTATTATGACGCATATCTGCTGAGAGGAGAGATACTTCTTGAGACAGGTGAGGTGGATAACGCCGATGAGGATGCGGCTTATCTTTGTGAGCATGTGGCTGACAACGAGGACATACTTTTGCTGAAGGCGAAGATAGAAATGGCAAAAGGAAACTACGATCAGGCAATAGACATATATAATAAGGTGATAGATCTGAATCCATTCTGTGCGACGGCTTTCAGGGAAAGAGGCAAGGCTAAAATGGCGGCAGGTGACGCGAGCGGAGCCGAGGAAGACATGAAGACGGCTGAGGAGTTCGAATCGGACCTGAATAAGGACGGTGACGAGAAAAAAGAAGACATGGAACAGAAGGTAAATCAGATATATAAGAACAATGATCCGTATGGTATTTTCAGCGGCAACTGAATAATATGACGGTATTTTGAGGTATCAATGAACATTTTATTGCAAAAGTTTTGGAATTGAAAGTTTTTTGTTATATATTTGCAAACAATAAAAACAACAGAATGATATGAATATGTCTTACGCATCTTTTTATAGCTTTTACTTTTACTTTGCAAGGAATTGTGAAGCGGGAAGATGCGTATAAATTTCAAGAGAAAGTATAAACGAGAATACAGCCCCGCTTCACTCAGGTGATAGCGGGGCTTTTTTATTAATACAGAAAAGAAAGATGAAAAGAGTAGCGATACAAGGAGTGCACGGCTCGTTCCATGACATTGCGGTGCATCAGTATTTCAAGGACGAGCAGATACAGCTGATATGCTGTTCCACCTTTGAAGAAGTGTTCGCGGAAATGGAGCATGATCCGACCGTCATAGGTATGCTTGCGATAGAAAACACGATAGCCGGCAGCCTGCTTCATAATTATGAGCTGTTGCGCGCCTCGGGTGCAACGGTGGTGGGAGAGCATAAACTTCATATACAGCATTCCATCTGTTGCCTGCCGCAGGACGACTGGGACACGATAACAGAGGTGCATTCCCATCCGGTGGCATTGATGCAATGCAACAAGTGGTTGGCAAATCATCCTAAGCTGAAGATGGTTGAAGCCGAGGACACCGCAGGTTCGGCGGAATACATAATGAAGCATCAGTGCCGCGGATGGGCAGCCATCTGCAACTCGTCTGCGGCTGAAATGTATGGCATGAAGGTGCTTGAAGACCATATAGAAGACAACAAGCATAATTTCACCCGATTCCTTTTGGTATCCAATCCTAATAAAGCCGATTTCCTCAGACCTTTGGAAAAAGCCGACAAGGCGAGCCTTGTTTTCCTTGTACCTCATGAAGAAGGCAGTCTGTCAAAGGTTCTCACAATTCTTTCTTTCTATAATATCAACCTCACGAAGATACAGTCTTTACCTGTCATAGGACATGAGTGGGAATATCTTTTCTATGTGGATGTATCGTTTGACAATCTCACCCGCTACCGTCAGAGCATTGACGCGATAACGCCTCTTACCCGTTCGCTGAAGATATTGGGTGAATATACAGAAGTAAAATAGAATCAATATGGCAACAACAGTTACTCCCGCCGACAGGCTGTCGGCAGTACAGGAATATTATTTCAGCCGTAAACTGAAAGAGATAGCGAGGCTCAACGCCGAGGGAAAGGATATCATTTCGCTTGCGATAGGTTCGCCTGACATGCCTCCTTCAGACCAGACGATAGACAGACTGTGCTCTGTCGCGCGCGATGCCGACGCTCACGGCTATCAGCCCACGATGGGAACGCCTGAGCTGCGTGAGGCTATGGCGTTGTTCTATAAACGCTGGTATGGTGTGGAACTGAGGTCTTCAGACGAGATACTGCCTCTTATCGGCTCGAAAGAAGGAATCCTTCACATCACTCTCGCGTTTGTCAATCCGGGCGAGAAAGTGCTTGTGCCCAATCCGGGTTATCCTACATACACATCACTGAGCAAGATTCTCGGTGCGGAGATAGTGAATTACAATCTGCGTGAGGACAATGCCTGGCAGCCCGATTTTGAGGAACTGGAACGCATGGACCTCTCCGGAGTGAAGCTGATGTGGACAAACTATCCCAACATGCCTACCGGAGGAAACGCCAGACGCGAGACATACGTGCGGCTGGTGGAGTTCGCCCGTGCCAACAATATAGTTGTTGTGAACGACAATCCCTATTCTCTCATCCTCAACGAAAGCCCTATGTCCCTGTTGCAGATTCCCGGAGCAAAAGACTGTTGCATCGAGCTCAACTCGATGTCGAAGAGCCATAACATGCCTGGATGGCGTGTGGGGATGTGTGCCTCAAACCCTGAGTTCATCTCATGGATACTGAAGATAAAGAGCAACATCGATTCCGGAACATTCAGAGGCATACAGCTTGCGGCGGCGGAAGCCTATTCCACCAATACTCCGGAGTGGCATCGCGAAGCCAATATCGCCACTTACCGCCGCCGGCGCGTCATAGCCGAACAGATAATGCATGAGTTGGGATGCACTTTCGACGCCTCACAGGTTGGCATGTTCCTATGGGGACGCATCCCCGGACAATACAAGGACGCCGAACAGCTCACCGAACGTGTGCTGCACGAAGCGCGTGTATTCATCACTCCCGGATTCATATTCGGTTCCAACGGCTCACGTTATGTGCGTATAAGTCTGTGCGCCAAGGATGCGAAGATGAACGAGGCGTTGCGTAGGATAAAGGATATGAATCTGGAAAATTTATAATAATCCAAGTGCCGCATGCGTCAGAGGATTCCCGTTACGGTTTAAGCGGGAGGATGACGGAGGCAGGCATTAATCATAAACAAGAAACTTAAAAAATAATAACTATGGCATTGAATTTAGAACCATTACGCTTGCCGAGCGACAACAACGAACGTCCCTTGGTCATAGCAGGTCCCTGCTCGGCAGAGACAGAAGAACAAGTGATGACCACCGCACGCCAGCTTGCAGACAAAGGCTGCCGCATGTTCCGCGCCGGAGTGTGGAAACCGCGTACCAAACCGGGCGGATTCGAGGGTCAGGGCGAGACGGCATTGCCGTGGCTTCAGAATGTGAAGAAGTCCACCGGAATGCTTGTAGCCACAGAGGTAGCCACTCCCGAGCATGTTGAACTGGCATTGAAATACGGCATAGACATCCTTTGGATAGGCGCGCGCACGTCTGCCAACCCGTTCGCCATGCAGGCTCTCGCCGACAGTCTTAAAGGAGTGGATGTGCCGGTTCTTGTGAAGAATCCTGTCAATCCGGACCTTGAGCTGTGGATAGGAGCGCTCGAGCGCATCAATCAGGCAGGTGTCACACGTCTCGCGGCAATCCACCGGGGATTCTCAAGCTACGACAAGAAGATATACCGCAACCTCCCCATGTGGCAGATACCTATCGAGCTGCGCCGCCGTTTCCCGTCATTGCCCATAATGTGTGACCCGAGCCATATAGGAGGAAGCCGTGAGCTGGTGGCTCCTCTTTGCCAGCAGGCGATGGATCTCGGCTTCGACGGACTCATCGTAGAGAGCCATTGCTCGCCCGACAGTGCGTGGAGCGACGCCAAGCAACAGGTCACTCCCGACGTGCTCGACTACATCCTCAGTCTTCTGGTCATACGCGACGAGAAGGTCACAACCGAGGGAATACACGTGCTCCGCAAACAGATTGACGAACTGGACAACCAACTCATCGAGCTCCTTGCAAAGCGGATGAGAGTCTGCCGTGAGATAGGGCAGTACAAGAAAGAGCATAACATGACCGTCCTCCAGACCTCGCGCTACAACGAGATTCTCGACAAGCGAGGCGCGCAGGGTGCTCTCTGCGGCATGAGCGCGGACTTCATCCGTTCTGTCTTTGAGGAAGTGCATGAGGAATCTGTAAGACAGCAGATGGAGATAATCAACCGTTGACGGTCTTGCAGAATGAAAAAACACCCCTTTAAACATTTTTGTAATAAAATAAATGAAATCATGCCTGCGTATGGTTTTTATGTAGTAATTTTGAAAAACGATGAGAATATTGGTAATGGGAGCAGGAAAGATGGGAAGCTTTTTCCTCGACCTGCTCAGCTTCAGTCATGAGACGGCGGTCTATGAGAAAGACCCTCTGCGCATGCGTTTCACTTATAACTGCCGGCGTTTCACCACTCCGGAGGAGATACGCGACTTTTCTCCCGAGCTGGTAATCAACGCCGTGACAGTGAAATACACCCTTTCCGCTTTCGAGGAGGTGATGCCTTATCTTCCCTCACAGTGCATGCTGAGCGACATTTCCTCAGTGAAGACCGGACTACAGTCTTTCTATGAGCATTGCGGACATCCTTATGTGTCAACACATCCCATGTTCGGTCCCACGTTCGCAAACCTCAGCCAGCTCAGTCACGAGAACGCCATAATCATCAGCGAGGGCAGCGTCGAGGGACAGTCTTTCTTCCGGAAGCTCTACGCCTCGCTCGGACTGAACATCTACGAATACACTTTCGACGAGCACGACCGTACGGTTGCCTATTCGCTCAGCATTCCTTTTGTCAGCACTTTCGTCTTTGCTGCCGTCATGAAGCATCAGGACGCGCCCGGCACAACGTTTAAGCGGCACATGTCGATAGCCCGCGGAGTGCTTGGCGAGGACGACTATCTGCTGCAAGAGATACTGTTCAACCCCTACACCCACGACCAGGTGTCGGAGATACGCGACGAGCTCAAGGAGCTTCTCGACATCATCGACCGCCGTGACTGCAAGGGAATGAAAGCCTATCTCACAAAGATACGCGACAATGTAAGACCGGATATCGACAATATAAAATAACATACACAGTGCATGGCAAGCATTCTTATTGTGGAAGACGACATAACATTTGCCACGATGATCGGCTCGTGGCTGCGCAGAAAAGGTTTTGATGCGGAGAAGGTAAGCTCGGTGGCGGCGGCAAAGTCGAGGCTTCAGGACTCCGCCGGAGCGTTCGACCTTATCCTGTCCGACCTCCGTCTGCCCGACCACGACGGTCTTGTGTTGCTCGAGTGGATGCGCCATAGCGGCATGGACACGCCGTTCATCGTCATGACGAGTTATGCCGAGGTGCAGAATGCCGTGCTTGCCATGAAGTCGGGGGCTGCCGACTATATTGCCAAACCGCCTCAGCCCGACATCCTTCTTCAGAAAATCAACGACGCGCTCTCAATGAGTCATCCCGCAGCCAAGCCTGTGGCTGAGGACACGTCTGCCCGTAAGGCGTCGCATACGGTGCCGCGCCACATAGAAGGAAACGACCGCGCTTCGCGACAACTTTACGAATACATCTCGCTCGTCGCGCCCACTCCCATGTCCGTACTCATTCTCGGAGCGAGCGGCACGGGCAAGGAATATGCCGCCCGACGCATACATGAGCTCAGCCGCAGAGCCGGCAAGAGGTTTCTTGCCATAGACTGCGGAGCCATACCCAAGGACGTGGCGGCGTCTGAGTTCTTCGGACATGTGAAGGGAGCGTATACGGGTGCCGTGACCGACAAGAAGGGAGCGTTCGAGGAGGCTGACGGAGGCACGCTTTTTCTCGATGAGGTCGGCAATCTTGCCTACGACGTTCAGGTGCAGCTGTTGCGCGCCCTTCAGGAGCGGCGCGTGCGTCCTCTCGGCTCGACAAAGGAGATAGAGGTGGACATACGGCTCATATGCGCCACCAACGAGAACCTTGCCGGGCGTGTCGCCGACGGCGGATTCCGTGAGGATCTCTACCATCGCATAAGCGAGTTCACCATCCGCATGCCTGAGCTGAAGGAGCGCGGAAACGACCTTTTCCTCTTTGCCGACCTCTTTGTGAAGCAGGCTGACGAGGAGCTTGGGCGCAATGTGCTCGGCTTCGACGACAAAGCCTCGGAGATGTTGGCGCGCTACGACTGGCCCGGAAACCTGCGCGAGCTCAATAATGTGGTGAAGCGTGCCACGCTGCTCACGCGCGGACAGTATATTGGCGTCGACGAGCTGTCGCGCGCGCTCGGTCCGGTGAGTGAGGGAAACATGGCGTTGCACGACGAGAACGACGAGCTTCAGCGCATCAAGGCAGCCCTTCGTGCCACGGGAGGAAACAAGAGCAAGACGGCGCGTCTGCTTGCCATCGACCGCAAGACCCTATATAACAAAATGCAGAAATACGGTCTCCCGTTGTAGACCGTTCCACAATTATCTGTGGAAAAATTCCACACCGTCTCCACACATTCCCCATTTTTGTTTTTAATCAATATTCCGCGTACTGCTCTCATTATCAGTGCGGTAAGCCCGTATGGCATGTTCTGGCACGCACGTTGTACTATTATTTTGCGGATAAACGAGAACAACAGTTATAAATTTAAAAACAATAAGATTATGAGAAAGTTATTTTTTGCAGCCCTTGCGGCAACAATGATGGTTTCGGTAAGCAACGCATTCGCAGGTTACGGTTCTTCGGCACAGGTTCCTGTTTCCCTTCAGGACACGCCTGACAGTGTAGCCACTCCGGTTGTTCCTGCCGACAGCAGCAGCGTAAGCGACAGCACTGCACAGACAGCTCCTGCTGCCATCGTCCTGCAATAAGCCTTACGAAGCATCAGCGATATAGAAAACATTTTTCTGACATGGAGGTTTTGAGAAAGCATTAGCAGAACCCTGTTCCGGTTGCCCGCATTGAGGGTTGCCGGAACTTTTGTTTTCCGCGCTTGCCTCCGGTCTTTTCTTTGTCAGCGTTGTCTTTTTTTAATGATGCGGTTTTCCGCATTTTTCATTATATTGTTATTTTTGCAGCTGTAAACAACGAAGCATATACCTGATGGGAAGAATAAGCGTACCGATAAAGGTTGCCTTGGGATATGTGTTCGTAGTGTCCATCCTGGGTGTGTCGGCATGGCTTGTCTATGACAACACACGCACGTATGTCACCACGAACGCAGCCGAGCGCGTACTCATGCAAAGGCGCAGCGTAGCCGACAGTCTTGTCTACAGCTTTCTCGAAATGAACAATAACGAGAGCGCCGTATACTTCGGCATGGACGGAAGCTGGCAGGAGTTCGACCGCTCGGTGACGCTCACGCAGCACATAGCCGACTCTCTCAAGACGCTTGCGGGCGACTCCCTGCTCGGCGTAAAGACCGACGAGCTTGTCAGACTGCTCGAGCGCAAGCGCGAGAACACGCGCGTCATGATGGGCATGATGTCGCGCGGAAAGGGCGGCTCACATCTCGACAGCAAGCTGCACGACCTGCATTCGGGCAGAGACTCGCTCATCATCCATCCCGAAGGCACCGGAGTGAGGGAGAGACGCGAGACGGTGTATGAGGTGGTGAAGACAAGGAAGAACTTCTTCGGACGCCTTGCCGACGCCTTCCGGAAGTCGCGCAACGACACGGTGAGCGTGCGTTCGGACAGCGGAACGCTCGTTGCCGACAGCCTGACACGCAGTGTCAACATAGGCGACACCGTGGCTGGAGTGCTCGCAGAGATAAAGAAAGCCGAGACGGAGGACCACATCGAGCGCATGGCATACCTTGACCGCAGCGAGAAAGACATGCAGGCGGTGGGCATGCAGCTCGCGAGGCGCATAGACCAGCTGCTGAAAGACATACGCACAGACGCCTATCTGTCGGTGCAGGCTTCCTTCGACAACGACGTGGCAGGGCGGCGGGCAGTGCTCAACAAGATAATACTGCTCTCTGCCGTGGTGCTGCTCTCCGCCGTGGTGCTGCTCTTCAACATACGCCGCGACGTGCGCCGCGACAGAGAGTACAGCCTTAACCTGGAGAGGGCGAAGAACCGCAGCGAACAGCTCATGCGGCAACGGGAGCGTCTGCTGCTCACCATCACGCACGACATAAAGGCTCCCGCCGCGTCCATCTCCGGATTCATAGGTCTTCTGGAAGAATATGTGGATGGCGGAAAGCCTGCGCTCTATCTGAAGAACATACGCAGCTCTGCCTCTCATCTGCTGCGTCTTGTCGGCGCACTGCTCGACTATCATCAGCTGGAGAAAGGGCGCGTGGAGGTGAAAAACACCAGTTTCCGTCCGTCGCGGCTCGTCTCAGGATGCGTGGAGGAGATGCGTCCGCAGGCTGCGGAGAAGGGACTGAGACTCGTGTGCGCCACGTCGGGCTGCGGCACAGCCGTGTGTCTGGGCGATGCTTTCCGCATACGCCAGATTCTGGACAATCTGCTCAGCAATGCCATTAAGTACACCTTTACGGGTGAGGTGCGTGTCACGGCGGAAGTGGGCGGCGGACGTCTGTTGCTCAAGGTGGCTGACACAGGGCAGGGGATGAGCCCGGAGGAGAGCCGGCGCGTGTTCGACGCCTTCACCCGTCTGGACGGGGCGCAGGGCATAGAGGGCGTCGGACTGGGACTGTCCATCACGCGCGAGCTCGTCACTCTGCTCGGAGGAAATGTCTCTTTAAGGTCGGTCAAGGGACAGGGCACCACATTCACGGTCACTCTTCCGGTGGACGTGTCTCACGCATCAGACGGAGAGCCGGAGCGGAATGCCGCCGCAGACAAGCCTGCCATGCCTCCGTGCGGCAGTCTTGACATCATCATCGTGGACGACGACAGGCTTCAGTTGCAGCTTCTCACGGAGATGCTCTCGCGCCTTTCCGGCGGAAAATGGCGTCTCACCGTGTGCCGCCGCATAGATGAGGCGCGCCGTATGCTCGCCTCGTCTGCGTATGACATTCTGATAACCGACATCGAGATGCCCGAGATGAACGGAGCCGACTTCATCCGTTCCATCGACCGCAGCGGCATGGCGGTGGTGGCTATGACCGCCCACGACCGCAGTGTGCGCCCGCTGCTCGAGGAGGCTGGCTTCGACGGATGCCTGTTCAAGCCGTTCGACATGGACACTCTCGCAGGAGTCATAATGTCGGTCTCGGGACGAAAGGCTGACGCGCCAGCTGCCGCACAGAGCGGTGACGCGGGACGTTTCGCGCCCCTCACGGCATTCGCGGCAGGCGACGCCGGGGCTGAACGCGAGATTCTCACCACCTTCGCCTCAGAACTCTCAGCCCAAGAAAAGGCTCTGCGCAAGGCGGCTGAGGAATCCGACCGTGCCGAGGCGGCGCGTGTGTCGCACAAGGCTCTGCCCGTGCTCACAATGATAAATGCCGCCATCACCGGTGCGCTCGGCGGTCTGTCGTCGTCAGGCTCTGCCTCTCTCTCCGACCCGGAATTCGCCGCACGCTGCACGTATGTTGCCGACGGCATGGCTGAGATACGTCTCGAGGTGGAGTCTCTCCTGCGTTCCGTAGAGTGAGCACGGGGTGTTCCGTGTGCCGTATACTGCTCCTCATCCTGCCTGCATGGCTTTCCGCATAAATATACATTGCTCCGCATATTTATTCATTCCTCCTTTGCCGTCAACCCGCCATAGCCGTCTTATTTTCCAGCGTGAGTGTTCCTGTGCGCAAATACGCGAGTTTTGAGTGTTTTTGCAACTCTTTGATATACAGCGGTATACGTCTTTTTGTATTGCAAGCCTCGTGTTTCCACCGTGCGGAAAAGCCTGTTCCGTATGCCCGAAAAGCCTCTTCCGTGCAGCCGTAAGGTGCGTTTCACACCGCCGAAGTGCCTTTTTCGTGTTACAATAAGGCCTCTTCCGCATCACCTGCATGGCGGAGCTGTGCGCTTGCTGCCATTTTCCTTCGGTTTCATACCAAAAATCCGCTTTCTCCGCATTCTCTTTCCCGATTTTCTTTTGTAAAGATTTTTTACTTCCGCAACTGCATTTTTATGCATTCTCACGGTTGTCCGCGTCTCTCGCGTGACAATATGTCATGCCGTTGTCACGTCACCACTGCCCCGTAAGTTGAAAAAAGTTTTCGTATGTTTAAAATACTCCGGTGCAATGTTTAACGATGTTTTCGCGAGTGTTAAAAACTCCGCCGCGACGGCTGACACTGTGTCATGCGGGCACGCTTGTTGCATATAGTAGGTTGAACGTCTGAAGTCAGGACGACGGAGGACGCAGGCAAAGCATAGTGTAACATAAAAATAAAAACAGGAGGATTAGTTATGATGCCTATCAGAAGATTTTCAGAACAGAGTTGGTTTCCCGATTTGTTTAACGAGTTCTTTTCCAACGACCGGTTGTTCAGGGCGAGCACAACAGCTCCGTCGGTAAACATCGTGGAGGAGGAGAAGGATTACAAGATTGAGGTAGCCGCTCCGGGAATGACTAAGGATGACTTCGATGTGCATCTGAGCGAGGACAACGAGCTTGTGGTCGGCATGGAGAAGAAGACGGAGAAAAACGATAAGGATGCCAAGAACAGGAAATATCTGCATCGCGAGTTTTCTTATTCTCAGTTCAAACAGTCGTTCACATTGCCCGAGAATGTCGACAAGGAGCACATCACGGCTAACGTCAATGACGGTGTTCTGACGGTATGCCTGCCCAAGACTGAGGGCTGTGAGAAGAAGAACGAGGGTCGCAGGATAGAGATTGAGTAATCTTACGGCTGTCGTATAAGGCTGAAGGCGATGTCCGCATACGTTGCGGGCGCCGCCTTTTTTGTTTTGTGGGAGTGTAATGTCTGTTATGTTGTTTATCAGAATCGGGATAGTATGGCGGAAACGGTGGCGGTGTTATATGATGATGTGTCCATAGTGTTGTTCCGAAGGATGTGTGCGCGGTACTCCTGCGGGACTTTTGCGGAAGGTTGTTTTTTAATAAAGGATTTGCCGGACAGTCAGTATGCGGGTTCCCATTACCATCACCGAGACTGTCCCATACATGAAAACAATGTGGCATTATACGTGGACTATCCAAAGTAGAGACGCAAAATTTTGCACTGCTGTCCCAACAATTTTTTAACATAGCCTCAAAAGGTATGTTTTCTTG
>ERZ857775.456-NODE-456-length-58966-cov-6.643920_pt1 | contig 58966 bp, 46 predicted proteins | sample MGYA00519698_ERZ857775 | MGnify/ENA primary metagenome ERZ857775 (study PRJEB31778, sample SAMEA3449363) | human gut metagenome | biome: human gut; feature: human-associated habitat; material: faeces | place: United Kingdom | collected 2010/2012 ...
GGAACGTTGCGACGCGCGGCGGTGAATATACATTGTGAAATCGCGTCCGGGATAATGACCAACACATTAAATAGCAATTTCGTTATTCTCTATGATAACAAGAACCAGGTCGTACTTTCAATGTGTTATTGAAAATAGCCCGGTTCTTATAAATTTATTTTTATAAATCCATCAGTCTGTCGTAGACGTCCTTCGGGATATACGGCTGCTGGTTGTGGATGGGTTCGCCCAGGCAGGTCTTGGGATAAGCGAAGGTGCCGGGCTCCAGGCGGATTTCAAGGAGTTTCGGCGCTTCGGTGCCATGTAAAAAGTCTGCCGCTTTTTCAGCAACCTCACTGGCTTCCATACAGGCACTGCTGATTCCATAAGCTTTGGCTACCTCTGCGAAGTTGCAGGACGAGAAGCCGCTGCCTTCTGAGGTATCAGCATAGACCTGCTCGAAGTAGTCGCGCTGGAGGTGCCGGATCATTCCCAGGGCGTGGTTGTTCATTATCATCATGGTAATAGGAAGATTCTCACGCTTTACCCACTCCAGTTCCTGAATGTTCATCTGGAATGCGCCGTCACCGCAAATGCAGGCTACTGGCTTTCCGGTGGCGTAATAAGCTCCGATTGCTGCTGGAAGAGCATAGCCCATTGCTCCGTGTCCGCCGGAGAAAAGAAGCTTCTGGTCTTTCTGGTTATGGAAGGACTGGTAGCTCCATACCATATGCTGTCCTACGTCAACTGCTACTGCGGAAGTGTCTGCAAGAGCGTTGCTTAAATCTGCGATCATACGATTCGGATAGCGTTCCGGGGTGGAATCATCTACTGCGCGCAAAGATTTCTTTATATCGGCGCACACAGCCAGCCATTCACTGAAATCATAAACCGTCGAGCCATCAGATTCTGCACTTTCCGCATTTTCTGCCAACGCCCGGATCACCTCTGCAGCATCTGCACAGAATTTCATTTCATCAATTCCATTTTCGTGAATATTTCGCTGCAAATTATAGTTATCAATATCTACTCGGATGATTTTCGCATTTTTCGCGAACTCATGAACTTTCGTACCAATCTGACGGGTGCAAAGGGAAATGCCAAGACAAATCAGCAAGTCACTTTTCGCATTGGCGATCATATTGGCATAGCGATGTCCGTAAGCGCCTCCGATGCATCCAAAATTCAGCGGATCGTCCCACGGTAGTGCTGACATTTCCAACACGCTTGTGATCACTGGTATTTTCCACTGGCGTGCCAGAGTAAATAACTGGTCACGAACTGCTTTGTCGCTGACTCCATGTCCTAACATGATTACTGGACGCTGTGCTTTATCCAGAGCTTCACGGATTGCATCTGCTGCAGAAACAGCACAAGCTGATATTTCACAGTCTACCGTTTTTGCAGACTCTAACACTCCACTGTCGTCCGGCTTCATTACCATGTCCACGTCTGCTGCTCCGCAGCTGTTTGCAGTTGCTTCCATGTTGCTCTCGCAAGCTGCACCAAATCCCATCTCATCCAGACTTATGTCATAAACCGGATTTTTTACATCCCCCCGCTGAATATTCATAGGAAGATCAATCAATACCGGTCCTTTCCGGCCAGAGTTAGCAATGTGATAAGCTTTATTCAGTTCTTTTACAATATCCTCGTCCTCCCGGATCTGTACTGCATACTTAGTCACAGGCTTCGCCATGGCAACAATATCAATCTCCTGAAAGCCTTGCTGCCGAAGCCCCGGGATGCCGGAATACTCATAGGTATTCAGCTGACCAGTAAGAAAAACAACCGGAAGAGAATCAAAATAAGCGTCTGCGATTCCTGAAATCAGATTCGCAGCACCCGGACCGCTGGTCGCATAAGCACATGCACACCGTTCCCCCGCCTGGGCATATCCACATGCTGCAAAAGCCGCTCCCTGCTCATGATAGCTGGAATGGCTTCTGGTATGAGGATTTTTCTCTATAGAATCAACCAGATGGGCGATCATGGTTCCCTGGTATCCAAAGAAATCATGAATCCCTTTTCTCTGTAAAAACTCAACAATATAATCCGTTACTTTCATTTCCAGAATTTCTCCACCTTTTTTTTCAGATTTGTCCTTCCTGCTACCCCCAACATATCCAGATAAATATGCTGAAGCTCCTCATCCGGAATAAACACCTCGTCATTCTTAAGGCTCTTCACCATAGCCTTTGTATATGGGACAAAAACTTTTTCCAAAGCCGGATAATCTTTATTCTTATAAAGATTTATAATATACTCTTTGTTATCCAGATAATATTTCTCCAGTTCAATCTTGGATGCACAGAATTTCACATAATTCCAGCTCCAGTTCAGATATTCCTTTTTCTGGTTGGCATGTCCCTGCTTCCGTCGGGCACGGCTGCGCTTCCGGATCAGACTCTTCTGACTTCCCACTTCCTGAAAATAATCCTCGAATCGGATCCTGGCACTGACCATTTCCGACAGCTTCACTGTATAATTATCCAGAACCTTCTCCTGGTAGTCTTCCCCATAATACTTCTGAAGATACGTATAAGTATCTCCCGGCACCGGAAACTTCCTGCCATCGATCACCACAGTTTCTGTCTCATCGAAAATTTCCCTTGGAAAATACACTGCCTTTTTCTTCAGGCGAACTACATATTCCTGGGTATCCTCCACATTCATCCTTTTACAGAGCATGCGGTAAAGGCTTTTTCCCAGACGGGCACGTCCTGTGACCAGGCGAAGCCTCATGACAAAACGGCAGATTGCCTTTTTCCTGCCTTTTCGGTCTCCATAATAATCAGCCAGCTCATTCCATCCCACTTCCTGGGCTCTTGTCCACAAATGAGCGAGTCTGGAACGCTGTTTTCCACGCAGAGGCAGAATATCCACTCCCATACCCGGATATTTGTAGTTCCTGCCTTCATTCAGACGGAAGCACAACGTATCCAGATCTGTATAGCGAAGGAAAAATCCATAAAAATGCTTATTGTTATTCATGGATTCTACAATTCTGCCATCCGGAGTCTCCTTCTCCACAGCCAGACGAAAGCGCTCCATATCCGCAGTCCGCATATAGACCACACCTGCATGAGGGCTGGTGATCTCCTGCCCGGTAACACAGCACAAAGTAAGCTGTGGTCCCAGATAATAAGGAATTCCTTCTCTTTTACATATTTTATCTATTTCGGCCAGAAGCTTTACAACTTCTTTTATTTCTCTGTTCAAGCTACGTCTGCTCCCATCTGTCTGTTCATAGTGATCACACTGTTACCAGCGCCTGTTTGAAAAAGGCTTTCTGCGAGATGTGTGTCACAAGCATTCTTTCACAAGCTGCTGTATCTCTTCTATACTTCCATACTTTCCAAGCCACTGATTCAAAAACTCAGAAGCATCTCCGGCTTTTGCATATACAGCTGCTCTCTTGCTTCCTTCATACAGATCTGTGAGAAATATCCGGGAAAGCTCCGTTCGCACAAAACCGCTTCCATTCTGCCGCAGTGCCTCCAGATAGTTCTGAAACGCAGCCTCCGTCTGTCCCTGTTTTCTTCTCACATCTCCAATTACCTTGTACACCTGGGCTCGTTTTTCCTTGCGGATCTGTCCGTCCTTGGCACGTTCTGCCAGCCATTCCAGATCATCCGCCTCACTGGTGTAAACCAGATCTGTGCGAACCCTTGCCAGCTCACCTGGATAGCCCAGGCGCTCCCATGCCTTTGTCAGTGCACGCTTATAAATCTGGATGTCATTGTTCTCACCCAGGCTTTCTGCACGCTCTGCATCAATGCGCTTCAGGATTTCCCCGATCAGTTCCTCCACCTCAGAACGCTTTTTCGCAACACTTGCACGGGTCAGATAATAATATTCCCGCACAGAAGGATTCTCAGGTAAAAGTCTGTACCACAAAGCCATAAGCTTCATCGCCCCATCCTTCTGTCCAACATCCAGAAGCTGCTGACAGGTCTTCACCGTCTCCCTGCCATAAGGATTCAGGAACTTATCCAACTCCAGTTGGGTAATTCCATTATTTGTTTTCTCACGGGCATCTGCAAAAACTTCCAGAGCATCCGCGCATTTGCCCTTCATCCAGAGCAGTTCTCCCTGGTATTTCAGGAAATACCCGTCCTCCGGGAAAAGCCGCAGTGCCTCATCAATATAAAGCTCCGCTTCCACCATATCAATTCCATTGCGGGCGCGTTCCATAAGAAAACGGCTCTTAAATTTCACAAATCCCGGCACTTCCGGATACCGCTCCATCAGCGGCGCCATCGTATCCTCTGCTTCCTGATAACGCTTAAATTCATAATCGCAGACTGCTCTTCGAAACAGTTCAATATCAGATTTCAGCTGGGCCAGTTCAGAAGGGAACGTACCGGTCTGCTCCTTCACTACCAGCATTCTCCATGCTTTCCCGATCCGTTCTGTATAAACCAGCGTCAGCATTGCTGCATAAAAAGTCACATCGCTGACTTCCAGCAAAACAGGATGATAAAAAGCATAGATCCCGCCAAAATCCTCCCTGCCGATAAACGCAGAGCTCAGCTGGACCTGATAATATTTTGTAAAGATTTCATTTAATTGGGAAAAGTCACGCTTTTCCACCAATTCCTTCAGGCTGTGTCTGCTTTCTGAAATGCGCGCCTCCAGATCCATCACCGTACTTTTTGCCAGTAGAAGATTGCGCTTATACTGAAGGCGATGGTTCCGCTTCGCGCCTGCAAGAGAATAGATCTTGCGCCAGATGGAATCTCTGCGAAGCCTGCCCTTGCGGATTCCCGGCAGATAATCATCCCGAAGCTCTTTATAGGTAATTCCCTCTACCGTAACCGCATCGTGGGATTCTCTTTCCCCATGGGGTGGAATATAGGACCATTCATCTCCGTAATGCCAGATCAGATAGTCACTCATTCTGTGCGGCACCATTACCTTTGTATTCTCAAAGTTCATATATTTCACAGGAAACATCATGTCCTTATCAAAAAGGAACGGACAGCCGCCCCAGCGCATTGCATAGCGCGGACAATCCTCTTCCTTATAGGAATACATGATCTTCTCCAGTTTCTTCAATGTGCGGTCTTTCCCCAGAAATGTATAGGAAAAAAGCCAGCGCAGATAGGCAGTCACCGGAATTTCCCAGCGGGCACCATATACAACTACCATATTTACCAGCTCAGAGTAGATCATCATATGAGTTCTGTATTTCTCATATTCCTTATCATCTGCGGGAATGGGATCCAGGGTGAGCACGTCGATAATCTCACCGGCGCTGTCCCTGCCAATAATCTGATGCTTGTGAAGGGCGCAACTGTCCGTAGCAACATACCTTGGAAAAGTATTGGTATAGCTGCGGTCTACATCCACACACTGAAGGGCGCGGTGCTCCGGAAGCACGGAGCCGGAAATTTCCACCAGTTTGTTCCAGTCATCTCTGGGCATATAGATGTCCACATCATCATCCCAGGGAATAAATCCCTCGTTTCGCACAACACCGATGGCCGTTCCTCCCGCCATTACATATCTCAGATTATTCTTTTTACAGATCTCATCCAGCTCACGAAAAAGCTGCAGCAGATGTTCCTGTTTCTCTGTCATTGGTTATCCTCTCTGGTTTATGATTTCCAGAATGTCTGCCAGAGTCTCTGATTCCTCATTAAAAAGTCTGGTACATTCCGTTCTCTCATCACTGATCATAATAAGCAGCTCCTGCAAAAGGTAACGAAGACCATTGCCTTCGAAGTTAAAGCAGTACCGCTTCAGTCCCTTGCTGTCATCTATCTTTGCCTCAAAATATCCTGTGTTCCACCAGTCTCCCGGGATGGTCACACGGCCTTTCGTACCGATCACAACAAACTCATCCTCCACATCTACTGTGGTGCCAATCTCGATTGTAGCAAGAGCATCCTGATATTTCATGGTGATCATATCGTAAATGCAGTTTCCAGATCTATCCTTCACCACATTGGAGTTCACTTCCTGGTAATTTCTGCCCAGTATCTTGATAATAGCACACAAAGGCAGGACTGCAGTTTCGGGAAAACTCCGTCCTCCTTCGAAATGATCCTGGGAAATAGAGCATTTCACACATACAATATCACCCACCAAGGCACTGTGTGTCTGCCAGACAAGCTGGTTAAAGGCTCGCAGATACACCAGATTTATTTTCTCCACAAGGAGTACATGATGAGCTGCTGCAAGTGCAAACAGGTCCTTCAGCTTCTCCTTATTATTCGTCATAGGAGCGTCACTTATCACATATTTTCCAAGCTCCAGGGATCTGCGGATGTATTTCTCCCTCTTAGGCTGCTCGGTCTTGATATAAACTATGTCTACCTGGGACAAAAAGCAGTCAAATCCCTGCTGCCATTCCCCATTATCTGCCTCCACACTGTAGTAGGAATCCAATTCATATTTGTCACAAAACGACTCCGCTGCCTCTGCATTCTCAGAAAAAACGCACTCTACATGAAGACCGCTGACATATTTTGTCTCCCACACAATACCATTGTCCTGATCATTATCTGTAACTACACCCACGGTGTAAGTGGTTCCCTCACCGCGCAGCTTGGTGCTGGAAATATTCTTGGTACGCTCCAGGTACACCACATCACAGTAATTCTTAAGGTAGTCAAATTTGCCACGCCAGTCAGAACCAAGCACCAGAAGATCTACCTTATACTTGATGATATCGCTGAGCTTCTGTCCCTGGTACTCCTCGATGATGATCTCATCTGCAAAGCCGGTACGGCGTACGTTCTCAATCCTTTTCAGAAGACTGTCCCGCACGTTCAGCTTGCCACGCTCAATATCGTAGCTCTCGCTGGTCACGCCCACGATCAGATAATCGCCCAATGCTTTCGCTCTTTTTAAAATATTATAATGTCCCTCGTGGAACAGGTCAAAAGTTCCGTAAGTGATTACTTTCTTCATCGTATTTCCCCTTAAAACCCCTGCTGTCAGATTCACCCTGCAGTAAAATACTCCCTTTCATTTCCCCGGTTACTGTTCATAGCCTGAGCAGCAACAAATCCGAACCAGCTGCCGTCCGGGACTAATAAATACATTTAGTATAACACAGTTTGCATAGTAAGTCATTATGAAAGAATATCTGCTTTACAAAAATATTCCCGGGTTTAACAAAAATACAACTCTTTTTTACTGTGAAACCACTGAACTGCTGCCTCTTTCTTAATTAATAAGAAAAGAAAGACAATCCGTCAGGACTGCCCTTCTTCATGATCTTCTTTCTCTTCTGCATCAAAGGAGGTATCCCATGTGGCAGCCAGCTCTTCAATAGCCATCCTTCGCTGAGCCAGTACTGCAAACCGGTCCTCCTCTTCACTATCATATTCGTCTTCCAGACCTTCATCCTCAACCTTCTTCTCACGTTTAAAAAGAATGAATGTGATCAGTCCCATAACATTGGTATAGACCCAGTCCACCGGAAGACTTCCAAGTATCAGTACAAACAGAACTGACACTCCAAACAACGCCCATACATTCATCAGCTGCGGAATATTCAGGATCATAAGTCCGTTCATCAGAATCATGATAGGATAATGGAAAAAGTAAATTCCCATTGTGTTTCTTCCCAGGAAAATAAATGGATGGCGTTTATCCGGCATCAGCATCAGCAATGCGAAAATAACCGTAAAGGAAATCAGATACATCATTCCTCTGACTACCATTCCCTGCACATTGTCCATTCCACTTGCAAGATAGGAATGATTGCCTCGGAAAAGGTCTACCGGAATATTATTTCCGATCATATAATTGGTCGCCACAAACAGCAGAATGATCACGAAAAGTGCAACCACGATCTTGCCTTTAAATTTGCGGATCACCTTGGTGTATTCATTCTTCCATAAATATCCTGCCACAAAAAACGGGAAAAATACCACAATTCTTGAAGCTGATAAAAATGTACTGAATTCCATTCTGGTTCCTGCCCACAGCGCAAAAATAATGCTAAGAGGTACAATAAACCTTATTTTTCCAAATGCTTCTATGGTCAGACGGTATGCAAACAACGCAAGCACATACCACATAACGGTTCCGGAAGGACGGAGCAGTTCATAATCCATTTTATTTCCCAGCCAGATCTGCGCTGCCCAGGTAAGTGTATAGCCCAGAATATATGGAATCAATAAATTCTTAACATTCTTCATCACATTCTGAGGCTTCTTGGACAGATAACCGGAAATAAATATGAACGCCGGCATATGAAATATGGTAATTCCATACCACACAAAACGCACAACCTGATCTGCTTTAACCAGCTGGAATGCAATAATGTGATTAAAAACCACCAGGAAAATCAAAAATATTTTTATATTATCCACAAGGTAGGAATATGGGATTTCCTGTTCCTTCGTATTCTTGCTCATTTTAGCCACCTTTATACTCTGACATAATTATTTTTCAAGCATGTCAGTTTTATGAATAAAGGATAACATATTTTTGCGGTTTTTGGAATAACTTTTTAATATTTTAACGTGTTTTGAAATATTTTCCTGTGGTTTTGTGTTGCCGATGAACCGCAATAATGTATTATTTCATTTCTCCAAAAACCTGCTGGTGCAGTTTGCGCCCTGTAGGTGTTGCCGCCAGGCCACCCTCTGCTGTTTCTTTAAGGGCAGTGGGCATCACATCTCCTACCTTTTTCATAGTCCAGATTACCTCGTCTGCTGGAATTGCACTTCGGATTCCGGCCAGAGCCAGCTCTGCTGCCACAAACGCCCCTGCTACGCCTGATGCATTTCTCTTAATGCATGGAATTTCAACCAGCCCTGCAACAGGGTCACATACAAGACCCAGAATATTTTTTAGAGCAGTGGCTACTGCTGACTGGATCATATCAGGTGTGCCGCCGGCAAGTTCCACGATTGCCGCCGCTGCCATGGCAGATGCAGAACCACACTCAGCCTGACAACCTCCCTGCGCTCCTGCAAGTGACGCATTATTGGCAATTACCATTCCCACTGCAGATGCTGTGAAAAGGGACATGACGCATTCCTCTTCTGTAAGCTGGTACTGCTCCTGCATGGTGAGTACAGCTGCCGGTACAATGCCGCAGCTTCCCGCTGTAGGCGCTGCTACGATTCTTCCCATGGAAGCGTTCAGTTCTGATACTGCAAGGGCACGATAGAGGGCGCCTCCAAGAAGGGGACCTGTAAGATTTTTCCCTTGCTCTACAGCAGTGCGCATGCGATAGGCATCTCCACCAGTGAGGCCACTTGTGCTTTTCAGATCCGGGGCGCTGCCAGGCTGGATACAGGATGCCATAACCCGATAGTTTTCCCTCATTTTTTTATATATTTCCTGCTTCGGCAGTTCCATCTGCTCCGCCTGCTGCTCCAGAACCAAAGCGGACAGGCGACAGCTGTTCTCCTTCGCTGCCTTCAGCAGGGATTCCATTGAGTGGTAGTTTAGATCCACAGTGAATTCTCCTTTATTGTATTTTTAGTGGAGTGAAATCTCCCGCAAAGTGGGGCGTGCAGATTGCGGGAATGATTTTTTAAACACGCTCTAACATCGTACTGGAATATATATTCTCCAGCCGGTTAATCTTCTCATTGAGTTCCGGAACAAAGTGGCTGTCGCTCTCGATAGTCATTACCGCCACACCACCCTTGGTCTCACGCGCCAGGTGGAAATTGCAGATATTCACCCCATACTCTGCCATCAGCTCTGTAACCGCAGCAATCGTCCCTGGTGCATCCTTGTGAAGCACGATCAAAGCAGGATTCTGCCCGGTAAGGGCAACCTCCATTCCATTCACCCGGGTGATCAGGATATTCCCCCCGCCAATACTGCTGCCCCGAAGAGACACCTTTTCCCCGTCTGCTGCAGTCAAAGTGATCTCCGCAGTATTCGGGTGCGTATTCTCCAGTTCACCAGTCTCAATCTGAATTTCCAGTCCCTCCTTTTTCGCCACATCAAGTGAAAAGCGGATACGCTCATCATCTGTCTGCATTCCCAGTATTCCCGCTACAAGAGCCTTATCCGTGCCGTGTCCCTTATAGGTTTTCGCAAAAGAACCATGCAAAAATATGTGCGCTTTCACCGGAGTTTTTCCAAGAAGAGCCCTTGTCACCAGACCGATCCGGGCTGCTCCCGCAGTATGTGAGCTGGACGGTCCGATCATAACCGGCCCCAGAATGTCAAATACATTCATACTTATTTTCCTCTTCCTTTTATTCATCCGCTGCCTTTTTTCGTTTCCGGCAGCCTGCAGATGTTTTCACGTTACCGCTCACATCTGCACTGTTATTGTTCCATCTTAACATTAAAACATACCTTTTACAACATGGATAAAGGGTAACTGTTTACTTCGTGTTTACTGTTCACTCCGTTCACAGTAACGCGCTTCGCAATGCACAATACTCCCGATAAATAATCTTATGTTTCCTTTCTACCTGGACTGTGGTAAAATAGTTCTATGTAAATCGCCTGGAACCATTCCGGCAAGACTATTTTCAGATTTCTTTATGAAAGGCACACAATTCATGAAACGAGTGATTACTTACGGTACCTTTGATTTACTTCACTATGGGCACATTAATCTGCTGCGCAGGGCGAAAGCTTATGGCGACTACCTGATCGTAGCTTTATCTACAGATGAATTTAACTGGAACGAGAAGCATAAAAAATGCTATTTCTCTTATGAAAAAAGGAAATCCCTGCTGGAAGCCATCCGCTACGTAGATCTGGTAATTCCGGAGGAGAACTGGGAGCAGAAGGTAAGTGATATTAAAGAATACCATGTAGATACCTTTGTTATGGGTGACGATTGGGAAGGGAAGTTTGACTTTCTGAAGCCTTACTGTGACGTGGTGTACCTGCCGAGGACACCTGAGATTTCTACTACGCAGATTAAGGCGGATCTGCAGAAGTAGGAAGCATTGGTAATTATATAGTCAGAGATTTCGTATGATTCATGCAGGTTACGAAATCTCTGACTTTTTTATTTCATGACAGCAATGTGCGCGCGATTTTTCCCGGACTACTTAGCAAGACGGATCATATTCCAGCTGTGTTTTCCAAGCACAGTACTTAATTTACCGCCGTCAATCCGGCTTGCAGCGGATTCCACAGGCACAACCTTTTCGGGATCCGCTTCTGTATTTACAGCTTTCATATCGTCATTAGTAAGTACAATGTGTTCTTTCACCTGATAGCCTTCAAACTGGCGCAAATCGCAGCTTACCTCCAGATCTTCCTCAAGACTTTTATTCACTGCAAAAATTGTAAGAGTATCTTTCTCCTCATTCCATACGCACACAGAATCCAGATACGAAACATCACAGTAATTCCTGCTGTCATATACCGGAGCCAGTACCTGTGTATTCAACACAGTTCCTCTTCCGAAAATGCTTGTGTACATATATGGATAAAAGATAGTCTGGCGCCATGCACCTGTATCGGAGGTCATGATCGGCGCGATTACATTTACCAGCTGTGCCAGGCATGCCATTTTCACACGGTCTGCATGGCGAAGTAAAGTGATCAGCATGCTTCCAACCAGAAGGGCATCTTCGAAATTATAAATATCCTCAAGCTGATGTGGAGCCTGCCCCCATTTTTCCAATTTCTCGTCGGCCGCATTGCTGTGATACCACACATTCCACTCATCAAAGGAAAGATTAATGCGCTTTTTGCCATGCTTTTTCGCACGGACAGCGTCGCAGAGGCTGACTACGCCGGAAATAAAGTCATCCATCCCTTTGGAATTTGCAAGAAAATCAGGGGTGTCATCAGCAGCATTGCCGTAATACTGGTGAAGGGACATATAATCCACCAGATCATAGCACTCGTCCAGAACCGTGTACTCCCAATCTCCAAATGTCGGCATCATCAGATTGGAGCTTCCACAGGCAACCGTCTCGATCTCCGGATCCAGCATTTTCATAATGCGGGAGGTCTCCGCTGCTGTTCTTCCATATTCATATGCAGTCTTATGTCCCATCTGCCAGGGACCATCCATCTCATTTCCAAGACACCAGGTCCTGATATTGTGAGGCTCTGCGTGTCCGTTCGCCTTACGCATATCGCTGTAATAGGTACCGCCTTTGAAATTACAGTATTCCAGAAGATTTCTGGCTTCCTCCGGTCCTCTTGTGCCAAGATTAACTGCCATCATCACATCGGTATCCGCTTTCTTCGCCCAGTCCACAAACTCATCCAGACCAAAATGGTTATTCTCGATCACGCCCCACGCCAGCTCCGGTCTGGCTGGTCTTAATTCCTTTGGTCCTACGCTGTCCTCCCACTTAAACCCGGAAACAAAGTTACCTCCCGGATAACGGACAATAGGAACCTGCAGCTCTCTTACCAGCTCCAGAGTATCCTTACGGAAGCCCTGCTCGTCAGACAACGGGCTGCCCTCCTGATAAATTCCCTGGTAAACAGCTCGACCAAGCTGCTCAATAAATGATCCGAAAATTCGTTTATCCACCTTTCCGGTGAGGAAATATTTGTCAATAACGATCTGCGCTTTTTTCATAGGTATCCTCCTTATATGGTACCAGTTGTATGGCATTTTTCTGTTCTTTATGTATCTATTATTTTAATGGCATACGAATTTTTTACCAGTTTTTTTCTTCCGATATAGTTGACTTTTTTTCCGATAATGATTACAGTAAAAAAATGGCGAAAGGAGTCCGGACCATGAATTTTTTCGAAGCTGCAGACAGGGATTTTTCCATTCAGTTCTGCGAATACAACTATTCAAACCCTGATTATGATCAGATCTACCGTCCCAACGGAAGCGGAGACTATCTGTTTTTGCTTTTTAAGACACCCATGAAGGTTTATCTGGATAAAAAACTCAGTATTTCCGGGGAAAATGCGTGTATTCTCTATGCCCCCGGGTATGAGCAGCATTATAAGGCTGTTCACAGATTCCGGAACAGCTACCTTCATTTTTCCTATAAGGCAGATCTGAAAAAACAGTATGGGATCCCACTTAACACTGTTTTTTATCCGGGAAACTGTGAAGAGATCGATGCCTGCATCCGGCTCCTTCACAAAGAACATATAGCAAATGATTTATTTTCCGATAAATACGAGTATACTCTCTTTCAGCAGCTTATGATTACAATTGCAAGGGGACTTAAAAGCCATCAGATACATGGAAGTGGAACAGAAGGAGACAGTCTTTATTCTGCATTTCGAAAGCTTCGGCTGGAAATGCTCACGAACTACGCTAAGTCATGGGACACCACAGAGCTTTGTAAAAAGGTCAGTCTGGAAAAAAGCCAGTTCTATTCCTGCTATCAGAAATTTTTCCAGAGTACCCCTCATGCAGATTTGCTTCAGATCCGTATGGATAAGGCGAAAAACCTGCTGACAAATGAAGCACTGACTGTCCAGCAGATTGCGCTGATGTGCGGATTTTCAGATTTTTCCCATTTCAGCAGATATTTCAGGAAACAGGTAGGATGCTCTCCCCTGCAATGGCGCAGAAAAATGGGAGAGCCCCACTAGAGCCTGTTTGAAAAAGGCTCTAATACTTTAACGATATTTCCAGATTCCGTGAAGTGCATAGGACAAAAAGAAACAGGCACTTCTCAGCGGCCCATAGCCAACGTAACGGTACACCTGATAGGTCATGATGGCAGATTTGGCTTTGTTTCTTGACTTTCCGCCCTGGGACAGACGATATTTCAGATAGGGCTTATTGATTCCTGTGGCATGTCCGTATTTTCGCACCACCTTCAGCCAGGTGATATAATCCTCATGGCTGTCATCATGCTCCATCGGAAATTCCAGTGCCACCTCACGGAGAATCAGAACGGAAGAACAGTTAATGCTGTTATGTTTCAGAAGCTCATGATAATCCAGCCTGGATTTAACCGGAATATACTTGCCTGTAAAGGTTCCGTCCTGATTCATGAGATCACGTCCTGTGGAGCAGATTACATCACCGGTCATTGCAAGAGCGGCCAGCTGTGCCGCCAGCTTTCCCTCTTCCCACCAGTCATCTGCATCCAGAAATGCCACATATCTGCCTTTCGCAACAGACACACCGCGGTTACGGGAACCGGCAGCACCAAGATTTCGCTCATTTTTTATATAAACAAAATCCGGTCTGTTTTCCCATGGAATGAGAACTTCCCGGGTTCCATCAACAGAGCCGTCATCAATGACAATCAGCTCCAGTGGTACATCCTGCGCATAAACAGACTGTACTGCCCGGGTGATGTATTTCTCACCATTATATACGGGCATGATCACAGATATTTGTGGGGTTTGCCCTGCTTCCCGTTTTGTATTTGTATTATGAAATTCACTATCCTGTATAGTTCCCACCCATTTCTGTCTTTCCACGTTATGCACTCCTTATTATTTCTGCTTCTGAAGCGTTTTCATTGTTTCTATTATAGCCCAGAACCTTTTCTTCGTCCAGAAAGGAAAAAAGATTGTAAATATGGAAAATACTGTTGTTACAGGCATTACAGCAATCAGGCAATTCCATATTCTATCAGCAGTTTATTTCGATATTCTTTATCCGTGGTGACTTTTAATAATTCGCTGATGCGATTGGATAGAATAAGCTTCTCGATTAAGGTCGCCATTTCATCCTGACCTTCCTGTCTTCCTTCTTGTCTTCCCTCTTGTCTTCCTTCTTGCCAACCTTCTTGCCGACCTTCTTGCCGACCTTCTTGCCGACCTTCTTGCCGACCTTCTTGTCTACTATCCCTCAACATTTCTTTAATCGCTTTACACATGTCAAATCCGCCTCCTTCGGTTTGTATTTTCTGTTTAATCAGTTGCAAGTTTCGGATTCCAGCCATTACAGCAAAAAAATCATAGGCATCTTCTGGTAAATTTGAAAAAACCTTCTGGTTTTCTTCTATATATAATTTTAATTTCGTTCGATCATTGGTTCTTTTTAAGAAACCGCAAACCTGACGCAGGTCTGTTTGAAACCATTCCTCATTTTTGAAATGGCGCATTTCAAAAATTACCAATGATTTTTCCACAAACAACCGCTTTAATTCTTCGGGAAATATTTCTGTACGAAATAAATCATCCATTTTTCTCGCTGCTTTCCAGCGTTTCCTCCCAAAATATATTACAATATGAATGACTGGGTAAAATTTATCCCTTTTCCTGGCTCCAGAAAGATATTCTTCTCCGTTCTTCAAGTCTCCAGCTTCTTTATGTATCTTCTGGAGTCTCTTCCATTGATTATAGTAATCAGTTCCTTTTTCATGCAGGACTCGCACTGGCATTACATAATGCTCAATTGTCTGCCCCTGAATCATAAGCAGAAACTTCCCTTTACCAACAGTCACCATTACAGACAAATCCGGTGTATTCTCTATTGCTGATACTTTATCGTTCTTTTTGGTGACATCATGCAGCACCGGATTCTGCTCCTGCAGATCACATTCTCTGACAATTTGCTTTCCATGAAATATAACTCCGTTAATCAGGTCTGCAACTCGCCTGAAATCTCGAAAGTATTCGATTGATGTGGCGTTTTCTTCCTTCATGCACACTCCCTTCTGAGTGAAATAACAGTGTGCAGAACGCAGCATATACTTTTTTAATACACTTTATATTATAATAATACATAATTTAATTGTGTTTTTCAAGTATTAGTATATTTTTTATTTATTTTTGCGCATCTGTTATTTCCTGTCCTTTATATACTGTAAAACAACTATGAAATTATCTGGTCGAATGACCGGACACAGATTTTCCTGTGAGATTTTCTGTAGTGAAAGTGAATATAGTATACGACTTGAAAAATATATTGTCAATCATAAAATATATGATTTTGTTTTTAAATCAGGAGTGGTACAAGCCACTCCTGCTACGCTTTAAAGAAGGTCTTTATCAATAATCTGGTAGTTCGCCCGGTGTATGTACAATGCCTTCCCATCGACCATAAGCTTGGTCATTTTCGGCAGATCGTCCGGAATTTCCCAATAGACATTATCCCCGGAAAATGCGGCGATAGGCTGTCCAAGCTGGGATTTGATGACCACAACCCTGGATTTGCCGAAATCATTTTTGTACCGGTTCAAAACCCTCGCCAGAGCTGCATTATCCGTGATTCCGTTCCCACCGCTACTGTTGACCTCGTCTAATGAAAAATCCACCTCCGGTTCCAGCCCATTCTGCACAAATACACAGGTATCTCCGCAGCTTTCGATTTCTTTTCCATCAATGGTAATGGTGATTACTGAAGACAGATCATAGCCGGTTACTGCTCTTCCATCGCTGTCATAGCTGACGGTTTCGATTTTATTTCCGGTAATGCTGATTTTCTTTCCAGAGGTTTTCAAGGTCTGATTCCCATAATTATCATAGGTATATACGGTATAATTGTTTCCGATCAATGAGCCATGAATTTCATTAATAATGGACCCCAGTTTACTGCAGCCAGTGAGCGCAACTACCAGAATTGCGGTCAAAAGGGCTACGAATATTCTCTTCTTTTTCTTTTGCATTTTTCTTCTCTCCATGTATTTTATGTTTGATATGCTTCTGCTATAACTTGAATCAAAAGATACTTACAGATTTATAGTAGCATGACAAATCACAGAACACAAGATGAATCACTGTCCCACGTTTTAAATTATTTTAATTCAAGTTATCTGTTTGTCCCTTAACCAGTAACCACTTCGCGATGCACAGAAATCATATATTCACATGATTTAGCGCCATTCTTACGCCAAACCAAACTCCACCAGTAACTTATTTCGATACTCCCGATCGGTGCTTGCTTTTAACAGCTCGCTGATACGGTCTGCCAAAATAAGTTTCTCGCTCAAGGTCGCCATTTCGTCTTGACCTTCCAATCGTCCTTCCTGTCTTCCTTCCTGTTCTCCTTCCTGTCTGCTAACTCGCAGCATTTCTTTAATCGCTTTACACATGTCAAATCCACCTCCTTTGGATTGTACTTCCTGTTTAATCAATTTCAGCTGATATATAAAAGAAATCTCGCAACGGTATGTTCGGCATATAGGTTGCCCGGTGTTTTTTCTTCTGGCAGGCGTCAGAAAATACATACCTCATTTAACAATCAGCAATCGCATTCAGAACTCCTGCTTTTTTCATTTTCAACGGATTTAAAATCATAAATTTCTGAAATGCAATTAGATAAATCAGATGGAAGATATACTACATATTATATTAAATATATATTTTTTATTATAATAACATTGTAATCTAAAGTTTACAAGTGCTTTATTTTGTTTCACTCAAAAGCATTAGAAAATATGAATTACTGGCTTTCAAGCACAGCTTGTGCAAAGAATTTTATATTAGTTGATATCTTGTTTTGGATAATTATTGTCTTTTTGTTTGATTCGCAAATGTTACGAAAATTACAGCTTATTTTGTCTAAAATGCAAATGGATTTCTAAAAGGCTATATGCTATCATTAAAAAGAAAAAATATGCTTTTTAGCAACAAATACATAAGAAAAAGGAATGTTTATGAAAAGAAAATTGAAGTCTGACAGAGGTTTTACGCTGGCAGAACTTTTAATCGTTGTGGCAATAATTGGTGTATTGGTTGCCATCGCCATTCCCATCTTTACAAGTCAGCTTGAGAGAAGCCGTGAAGCGGTGGATCTTTCGGATGTCAGGTCGGCATACGCGGAAGTGATGATGGCGGCGATTACGGGAGATACCAGTGCCACATATACGAAAGACAGCGGACAGAAAATATACAAAGAAACGGATGGTACCTATTCTATTATGGTAACGCCTCTAAAGCAACAGAAAGATGACTGGCAGACACCGTTACCGATTACCATTGGCGGTGTATCATCAAGTGCTTCAGAGCCTTATTGGGTTGGTTCTCCCGGCGCTGAAGGATCTTGCAAAATTACATATCATCCACCAACAAATACAGGGGATGAATATGTTTCATTTTATTGGACTGGGGGAACGGATAATGGGAATAATCCAGACTTAACGCCTGTACCTACGCAGCCGATATTGCCTATAGAAACGCCGACACCAACTTTAGTACCAGTTCCATCCCAGCCAGGAGATAATACTGGAAGCAATATTCCGGACAATGCGCAAGAAATTATAAAAAGCTATGGAAGTAGTTCATGGCCAGATAGACCTAATAATGGATGGATTAAAGGAAATATAACGAAAGGTCAAATTGTTTATTATGGTGGAACGTATTATGTTGCAGCTGCTGATAATGAGGTTATATTTGCAGAGCTACCATATAATAAAACATATTATACTCCGATAGATAGACCTTGGCTTTATATTCCTATAAAAAACAATGTGCATACAAAAGTTGTTAATGGAAATGTAACTGAACTTTCATATGGCGATTTGTTTAAAGATAACGACAGTGTATACATATATAAAGTAGAAAATTGTCCTTCACAAGCCAAACCAACTGGCAGTAGTAATGATCAATGGGTAAAATTAAATTCAACAACTACTCCATCTTGGAAATCTAGTGACACATGGGAAGGATTATCAAACTAATATTTATCTTTTATATATAAATTTCGCTTAAATGGAAGACATTCTTTTAACAAAAAATATCCTGTTCAAGTCCTTTCAATGACTTTGACAGGATATTTTCTATTTCTTTTTATAATTCTAATCCCCCATTTTTTTATCTAAACACAACCTCCGTATAAACCATCCCCTGATTCTTATCATTCGTAAAGCAAAGCTTCAAAACATAATTTCCTTTTCCACCCTTTGCCTTAACACTGCTCACACCAGTACTAGAAATCTGTTTTCCTTTTTTATTTACGATTGTCGCACCTTTATAAGTCCATCCCTTTTTCGCAGTCACTGTTATGGCACTATTCTGCTTGGAGAATTTTGCATAGCTGAGATTGATCTTATCTGTTTTATTAAACTTGCTTCCAGCAATCTCTGTATTTCCCAACTTGATAGAGGAAACCGGATTAGTATATTTGAGTACTGTGAATGGCTGTTTATCAGTTACAGAAGAACTTCCGCTTCTATACTTCACGGTTACTACTGTTTTCCCGGCTTTCTTTGGGATGAATTTGTAACAGGTGTAGCCGTAGGAATCTTTTAATGTGGCTTTTACAGTGCCAATCTTTTTGGACTGGGAAAATTTTACCTTGTCCATAGAGGGCTGGAACCAGCCTAGAGTGACGCTCATGTCCTCGATGCGCACCTGTTTATACAGGTAAAGCCTTGGAAGCTTCTGGGCTTTGGCTGATACCGGGACAGCTGATAATACCAGTGCCAGTACAGAGACTAATACTGCAAGTTTCTTAAATTGTTTCTTCATACTGATTTCCTCCTTGTGAAAAAATTAAATTGAGTTTACCCAAATTTTCTCATATTATTAAGGTCTGTCAGGTCGATCATCTGTGTTTCGCCGACTTCACCGGTTGGGCTCATCGGGCATACGGCGTAATTTCGTGTTTCGCTTCCTATCGTAAGTTTAGCCACATAATGCCAGCGAGACCATTCCTCAGTGCCTCTCTGATAATCGCCATAACAATTGTGAATATCATCAAAACCACCGATTAACTTTGCAAAATCACAAAGGGCTGCCGGTGATGTGCAGGAATCCCAACGATAAGATACAAAAAATGGAGTATTAGGCTCTGCTGCCAGAGATACCAGATAATTTCCATGTACCGTTACATATTTGAAGCGACCTGGCTCTGTGAGATAATCACTTACAGCGTCCATTTTTTCAAATGGAGTCATACCGGAAGTTGTAACTTTATTGATAATGTCAGTCATCCATGCTTTCTCAGCCTGGTCATAATCCATAACATTTAAAGCCACTGTTTTTGCAACCGTATAACCAGACATGGAGTATTCTCGGAATTCGATATTGTAAGTTCCTGCTTTTTCAAAATATACATATCCGATATAACCGCCTTTTACTTTTTTCAGGGAAGTTGTCTCGGAATCGCCATTTTCATAAGGAATATCATCATATATGTGCGTTGTTCCACCTGAATACACATTTATCAAAGGGCTTTCTCCATCACAGATCAGTCTAAAAGAATTCAGATCCTGATTGTCTGTTTTTATAAAAAGAGGTTTGATACACTGTGTGTAAATATCTGCTTTCTGCTTGTCCAAACCATAAATTTCATAGGTATATTTAGCAGGTGTTGTGCCTTTCGTATCATATATTGGCAAATCTACTTTACGGATTTCGCTCCACGGTCCAACGACTTTTACATTATTGCGGATGGTGTAAGAACGTACTTTTGCATAATAACTGCGGCCTGAGTCTAAATAATAGAAACTCACACTTCCTATCCCGTCATCTTCACCGATTGTTCGCATATCCTGAACACTGTATGCAAACTTATCATTGTAAGAAAGATAACCTTCGTAACCAACATAAGGATCTGACTGGGAAAAAGTTCCCGGGCAATTCAAATCCACCCATCCGTCACCATAATCTATTGACTTGATAGCTGGAACAGGAAGGGTGCTGTCAACTGTTTCAGATGTCACTACATAAGAAGTCTCAGTATGCGGATTGTATAGCTTCTGGGTAACTGAAACCGTGGAAGTAATTTTTTGTCCATAAATATCCGTGATGGTAATCACGCATTTCCCAGGCTCAAGCGTCGCAAATAAGTGGCTGTTTCCGCCTTCAGCTTCATCTGTGGAATATACAACAGCCGGATCAGAAATATTAATGTCTTTGATTCCATTTGACGTTTCAATCTCATAATATCTTCCGCTTTCCAGAGTTATATTTGCTTTTCCCTCTTCGAGCGTTAATTTCGGAACCGGCTTAGGGGTAGGCGTTGTATTTGAAGTATTTCCTTTTGACTTTCCGCTTGTTTTGCAATGTTCCGTGGAAGACCATTTGGAATAATATTTCTTTCCTTTAATGGTCATGTAGGTACGGGCCTGCATATAATATGTAGTTCCGGCTTTCAGTCCATTGAGGGAAACGGTGTTGTTTTTGTTTCCTTTGACTGTTATGGTTTTCGCATTTTTTAATTTGGAATTTGTGGCATAGCGTAGCTGGTAACCGCTGGTCTGAGCGGTTTGCCTTTTTATTATCACACTGACAGTCTTTTTTCCAACATAACCACCCATTACCTGGGTCTTTGGAGGCAAAATGGTAAACTGCTTTTTCACTTTGCCGGCATAAGCACCTTTTCCAATAATCTGAACAGTATAGGTGCCTACCTTTTTGCAGCCCTTGGAATACTTCAGAACATAGTTTTTCTTCTCTTTCAGGACTTTGCCCTTATAGGTGACGCTTACCTTCGGGCGCTGGACTTTTTGATTGTAGGTGAGTTTGGTGGCTGATAATTTAATTTTGGTGTTTTTCAGATTTACCTTTGCAGCGGCAAATACCTGGCTTGTACTGCACAGCAAAAGCAGGGAAATGATGAGGCAAAGATGAATCAGCCGGTGAAGGTGGTGATTCTTTTTCATAGATTTTTTGCTCCTTCCTGAGATAGATTGATAGATTTATTAGACCATTGCAGAACTTCATTTGTTTTGATTTTAGCACTTGATGGGGGAATTAACAAGTAGAATGGGGTGCAAAGAAAACATTAAGAATATCCAATGCAATTTATAGTTAAAAGCCCAAAATTGCGTTGGATATTCCTTTTCGTATTGGCTTATAAGCCATCATATTTTGACATTTTCATTCCTGCTAATTCCAAAACATGTTCTCTGCTAATTTTCAGCAGTTCTGCAATCTTTTCAATGCCCATTCCATCCTGAAGTAGTGAATTGACAATTTCTTTTGTTTTCAATTCCTTTCCTTCCTGTATTCCCTCTTGTATTCCTTTTTGTATTCCTTTTTGTATTCCACTTTGCTCACCAGCCTCAAACTCAGCTTTTCTCAGTTTACGTTCTTCCTCTTCTTTGTCATATTCAAATATACTCACTGCGATAACCTCCGCTCTATTTTTCCGAAGAAATTCTTCCAGAATTTCCTCCTGAATACATTCATCTACAGCTTTTTTTACAGCTGTTTCCAGCTGCATATATTTTGCATATTTACGAACCCGCGCTACATATATTGCATATTCCCTTAGTATCTGGCACTGTTCCATCAATTCCCTGTTACTGCCTTCATAGCATCCGGAATATCGTGTCCTTGTAGTTTCTGTTTACCATAGGCTGGTCCTCCTTTTCTTTGCAGGAGTCAGAAAAGACAAGCTAAGCATACATACCTTTCATTCAGAACTCCTGCTCTTCTTCGTTAATGGATTAAAAAGCATGGATTTCTGATGTGTGATTAGATAAATCAGATGGCGGATATGCCTTGAACTATATGAGAAATATGCTTTTTATCATAATAACATTGAAGTTCTTGATTTACAAGTACTTTTCAAAAATCTGCTAAATTCTTCCGCTTTCTTTCTTCACAGCCTATTCCCCTGGTAACGGAAATGATTTTTCAAACACCTCTAATCCGTCACCAGCCTTACGCCATCCATAAACAAAATCTCACACCCCTTATCACCCCCAATTATAATTTCCCCGATCACCATTCTCGTCTTCTTCGCCGCCTGGAACCAGGCAGGATACTTTTCGGTCAGTTCTTTCATCTGTGCTGCACGTAAGCGCTCCAGGGCATTTCCCTGGGCAATATCTCTCTCCCAGCCTGGCAGAAGATTTTCTCTCTGGGATACCAGCTGTACCCAGGCAGCGCTTACATATTCTTCCATCTTATGCCCCTCAACAGGCTTAGCTTTACAAAATCCGCCCTTTTCTTTGCCGGAATTTATGCAGCGCCACACGCTTTTTCTGCTCTTCTTCACCATCCTTCCACCACAGCACCCACAAAAAATTTTTCCATAAAAAGGTTCCAGACTGCTGCTTCCCAGCTCCCGGATCTGATGATTCCGTTTAAACTCTTTGATCCTGTTGATTTCCAGCTGTGCCGCGTTCCATATTTCCCTCTCTATGATCGCTTCATGATCATTTTCCACATAATACTGTGTCAGTTTTCCATCGTTCTTTTCCAGCTCTTTCGTAAGAAAATCCCGGATGTAATACTTCTGCATAAGCAGATCTCCCTTGTACTTTTCATTTTGAAGGATGCGAACGACCGAAACCGCAACCCAACGAGATTCGCCATGCACGCCCGAAACATTTTCGGTATTCAGCATTCGTGCTATTTCAGATGGCTGCCACCCCTCCAGAAACTCACGAAAAATCCGCCGCACCACTTTCGCCTGCCCTTCATTTATTACCAGATGCCCCGCCTCATCCTTATCGTATCCCAGAAAACAAGCGGCATTAATGTGAGGGATTCCCTGCTGAAACCTGGAACGGATTCCCCACCTGGTGTTTTCGGAAATATTTCGTGATTCCTCCTGGGCCAGACTGGAAAGAATGGTAAACAAAAGCTCACCAGACGACTCCATCGTGTTAATCCCCTCTTTTTCGAAAATCACCGGAATCCCAAGGCTCTTCAAATATCTTGCGTAATGCAGACAATCCCGGGTATTCCGGGCAAAACGGCTGATAGATTTGGTGATCACCAGATCTACTTTTCCCTCCTCACAAGCCGCGATCATACTGCGAAAGCCTGCCCTTTTTCGCGTACCAGTACCGGAAATCCCCTCATCGGAAAAGATTCCGGCAAGCTGGTATTCCTCTTTTTCATTAATATAATCTGTGTAATATGCGATCTGATTGGCAAAAGAGCCCAGCTGCTCTTCCTGTTCGGTAGACACCCTGCAATATGCTGCCACTCTGCATTGGGAACTGTTGGCAGATTTAGCGTTTCCATTCGTCTGGCTCGGAGGAATAACCGTAAGTTTCTTTTCCATCTATAAGCTCCTTTCCGATATATGCTGAAAAACTGACGTTCCGAAGTGGGGAAAGCTTTTCATCTGGTATGCGGACCCCTTTGCAAAAAGCTTTTCCTTTTCGGCTGAGACCATTGCAAATCCACCAAACAGAGTGGTTTCTGGCAATAATCCGCCGCAGCCTGGAACCACAATATTTGCAGAAAATCCGGTCTTTGTAAGGATAATTGGCGAGAGTTAAAGGCGGTTTATCTGGGATAAGTCCAGACTCTTGTTTTTGCAAAATTGTTTCTTTCAAGGTTATTTTCTCCGGTGCATCTGGAACCTGGGCTTTTTTCATTACGGCAATCTCATCAGAAGGTAGCTCCTGCCTGTTTCTTTCGCTCTTCTTTGCCAGCTTTTCCTGTGCGGTTTCCCACAATTCTTCAGAAATGATTGCCGGATGATCGTGCCGTATGTAATACATCTGCTTTTCCCCTTTGTTTCGTACCAGTTTTCGCTGATTATTTACATAATATCTCTGGCAAATATAATCTCCCATATAGGCGTTGTTATGAAGAATCCGGCTTACTGTGGAACGGCTGAAAGTCCTGTCATTCTGAGTGATAATTTTGTTTTCGTTCAAATATTTCGTGATCTGGCTGATGCTCCATCCGTCAGCAGCCATCTGGAAAATCTGCCGAACAAGTTCTGCATTTTTATCCGGAACCAGATTTCCCGCCTGGTCTTTCTGATATCCCAGACAGCGGTGTAGTTGCCGCATGGGATGACCCTTTCTGTATTTCTGCTGAATCGCCATCTTAGTCAGCCATCTGGCATTTTCGCTTTCTGCCTGAGCAAATGCCGCGAAAAGAGTCAGCAGCAGTTCCCCTTCCTGGGACAGCGTATGGATTTTCTGAAGTTCAAAATATATATCAATCCCCAGTTCCTTCAACTGCCGGGTGGTTTTCAGCACAGTATCTGTGTTGCGTGCAAAACGGGTAACGGATTTCGTAATAATCTGCTGAAAACAGCCTTTCCGGGCATCTTCCAGCATTTTGCAAAATCCTGGGCGGGTCTCTTTGTATCCGGAAATTCCAAAATCATAATATATTTTTGTCAAAATATAATTTGGGGTTTTCTTCATAAATTCCTGATAATGGCGAAACTGATTTTCCAGGGAATCCTGCTGATGGGGGTGAAGGGTGGAAACGCGGCAGTATATTGCGGTGGGAATGGATAATGGTTTTTCCGCTGTTGAAATGGATAAAAGATTTTCATAATGGTATGAAAAACCGGGCTTCTGTATTTCGCTCATATTGTCTGGCCTCCCTTCTCCGCTTATTGTAGGCTTCCATCTTTTTCTCACTGGAATATGCGCTGCTGCCAGATAAATTCCCAGTGAGAAGCTTTCTGGTGCTGGCATATTCGGCACCTTTCAGGCCAAGCTGATTCAGCCAGATCCGAAAACGATATTTTTCACTGGCTCCGGAACTGATATTTTTTCGATTGGGCACTACCCATTTACGGGCATGGGCTGTCTGAAGAAGTTTCTCCAGGAACTGGCGGTACGCTGCTTCTTTCTCCGAAGAAATGAATGAGTTCTCTTCCACAATCAAAATGGAGTCCTCTTTCATGGTAAAGCCAGGAATCGCCTTGTTAATAAGGGTTTGCTTTTCCGCCAGAATCACGGACAGATTTACTCTTGCCTGCGCAGGCAAATTGCTCAGTGAAAACTGCAGGACCCCGTGGACCTCAAAGGTTTCCTGAATTGGGACATTTCTGGGAATGCCGTTATTTTCCGGAATACCTGCATTTAGGGAAATACTGTCTAACTGAAAGGTTAAAATCTGGTTCATTGGCTGCCTCCTCATATGTTTTTTTGGTAAGCTCAATATAACATAAATTCGGAAAGCCATTTCGAACAGTTCTATATTGTATTTTATAATCGGGCACGCTACTATGAACTTGTAAATATCAGCTTACAGCAATGCACCGGAAGCGATAAAAGACATCTATAAAAAGATTTTGTGGGCTTTACTAATAAAGATGAATGTGCCCGTAGACGAAGTAAAAGAAATGATGGGCGAGATTGGAGATCGTGGAATGGGTTATCTATTTGAAAACATGGAGAAAATGGACATCCAGGCTGAAAGACGAAATACACAGAGAGAAAGCGATCGCGCGGATATGGAAAAGGAACGGGCGGATTCGGAAAAGGAGCGGGCGGATTCGGAAAAGGTACGGGCGGATGCTGCGGAATTAGAAATTCAGAAATTAAAAAAAGAATGCATGTAATCGGAAACTAGAGCCTGTTTGAAAAAGGCTCTAAATTTCAACAAGGGAAATCAACACGATTAAAGGTATTAACAATTTTTACTGGTTTAGCAAAAACATCCTGCATCAGTCATACTCGCAAAGAGATTGACTGGGCAGGATATTTTTGTCAAAAGGCGGGTTTTTAAATTCATGGAATGTCTTCTTATAGGTTTGGGGGCATATTTCATACAGCATATGGGTTCGTTCAACTATGGAAAAATTCGAACGATGGGGGCCGTGCTGGTTGCGATTTCAATTCCGATTTTTAGTACTCAGTTAGAAAAATCAAGAGATGCAGTTACATTATCAAATCTTAGAGCTGCATATGCACAGGCTCAGTCTGCTGCTCTTACAACATCTGATGATTCTGCTAACGGTGTTACATATAAATCAGGGAGTGTGGCCGGCTCATATACTGTAGAAGTAACCGGGGTTGTTTCAAAAGGAACTGCAGAAGGTTTAAGTGGACTTGATCAGTTATCTTGGCTTACATCAGATGAGTGTACAGCACTTTCCGCTAAGGATAGCCTTGGTGGCACTCCTAAATCATGGAAAATCACATTCTCATATACAAATGACAAGATTTCTAGCGTTACTGCCGGAAACTAATAACTATAATTTTAGAATATTTAAACATATTGACTTGATAAGATGCTTTAAATTGTAATAAAAAGTCGGGGGATTACCCCCGACTTTTTACTGTTTTCCTTCTTTTTTGCCTTCTCCAAGTGTCGAAGTTTGCATAGTAATTGTATATGTTCCATCTGTATTGAAATGTACCTTAACAGTTTTGGTACCTTTCTCCATTTTTACATTAACACCAGCTATTTCCATTGTATTACTGCTGGTCTGGGACCAATTCTCATCAGTACTTTTTCCTTCAACATTATAAACATAGTCAGCTTCAGTTCCATCTGTTTCAGTTAAATAAGCTGCTGATGCTTCTGCGTATGCAGATCTTACATTTGCGGCATCTACCGCATCTCTTGATTTTTCAAGCTGTGATGAAAAAATCGGAATACTAATCGCAACCAGTACGGCAATAATAGCTACAACAATAAGCAGCTCAGCCAATGTAAAACCTTTTTTGTTTTCTTTTGCTTTTTTAAACATTTTAAAGCCTCCTATTTTTAATATTTTTCATTTTTAAGATTCTGAAGCGTCCGGGACTTCTCAGTTATCCGGGATGGCGATTTTGATGCTTCCTGTGTCACCGTCAAGCTGAAGCTTCAAATAACCACCAACCGATTCGATAAGATCTCGCATCTTAACGATAGCCTTGTCGAATTCCCGAAGCATACGGTCCTCGCAGGAATACTGAATCTTAATCAATGTCTGCTCCTGCATGTCCCGGCAACGGATTCTTATGTAGCGTCCCCGTGGGGGTGTGGTCTCGATACAATTTCGTTTCGCCGTATCAAGTGCCATGCCTACAATCTGGCAAAGCTGATTACCTGATCGATTTTCCCTAAGCTCCTGAACCTCGGCAGATATCCAGATCTCATTCGCGTCTGCTTCTGCTGCAAATCTGTTTAACACTTCATTCATCTCAGGATAGGATGTAAAAAAATGTCTGTTCTGTCTCTGATTCATTCCATCGATGGCATCTAACTTTTGCACTGCCACTTTCCGTTCCGCTCCTTTCTCTTAGGATGTTTGTATTATAACAAAATTTTTTTAATTTGTGTACATAATGTCAATAATAGCAACATTTTTGTCGAAAATGGCTATTGGATGTAGTTTTTGACACAATTTCTGTCATTTTTGACAGTACCAGCTTATAGATATATCCAAAAACAGCCTAAGAAAGGACATTTCCCATTTCCTTTCTCAAGCTGCTATATCCGACTTCGCTTTCACATTTTTTCAAACATATAATCATAATACATTTCCCGTGCCGCGCGCTGATATTTCCGGGAAACAGGAATTTCGGCAGACTGGACTATGAACTTTCCGGTATCCATTTTCTCCACAAAATAAAGGCTGATAATATAACTCTGATGACACCGGAAAAATAATCTGCCTGGAAGCTGTTGTTCCAGCTCGTCCAGCTTGGCGTAGCTCTCTATGGTTTCGCCATTCTCCAGATGCAGGATCACCTTGCGGTTGGCGCTCTCCACATACAGAATATTTCTGCAGTACACACGGCGAAAGCTTCCGCCCACTTCCTTCAGCATAAGGGAGGCACGGCGCTCCATGGTCGGCTTCTGCCAGAAAAAAGTAATGCAGTTATGCAGTTCACTTACATCAAAAGGATAAAGGAGATACCCGGTGGCAAATACGGAAAAAGCTTCCGCATAGTATCTCTGGGAATCTGTGATAAAACAGATCATTACCTTGCGGCTCCGGGCACGTACCTTCGCCGCCAGCTCCAGTCCGTCTCCTTCTCTGTGAATCGTAGTATTCAGCAGCAGAATATCAAAAGAAGACGCATCCTCATTAAGATCGTCCAGATAGTCATATTCATCTGCATATTCGCTCACCTGAATATCCATATTTATACCGGTAAGGCTGGCACGGATATATTCTCTGTGTTCTTTTGACTTTTCCACAATTGCTGCCCGCAGCATAACTGGTTATCCCCCATTTTCCACAATAAAATAAAAATACCTACATCATTTCCCGCTCTGACTTCTCATCAATAACCGCTGGCAGGAGCCGCACCGGCTGCTGCAGAAGTATCGGCAGGAAGCCCGCTGTCTGCTTTTCCGCCCTGCATGGTCTCATAGAAGGTAGCTGTCACACCTGCGTTCACGCTTCCTGTATTCAGGTCGTCTCCAGCGGCAACATAGCGGAGATCCCTTACAATGCATCTCCACTCGCCTGTGCAGAGACGGTTTACAAGGTCTGCGGCCTTGTCATAATCAGACGCTGAAAAGGTCAGACTGAATGATCTGCGGATCAGGTCGCCGTCCCTTGTCACGTCACTGAAGCTGATATCGTATGTATTAGCATCCTGAAGAAGCTGGTTCAGCTCATCCAGTTCTGCCTTGGAATTATTGTAGCTTCCCATTTTTCCAAGGCTTCCGCTCTGTTCGATGGAATCCAGCTCGCTCTGCATGCGGGACAAAGAAGCGGCCTTGGTCTGAAGTAGCATAAGCTCTGTATTCAGCTCGTCCTGCTGGCTTTTCGCTTCGTTGATCGCCGTTCTGATCGGCTGGTCAATCACTGCGTAATATCCGGCTGCCAGAAGGATCAGGGTAAGCACCAGAAGCATAATTTTTTCTCTTGTAGTAAAATCACGGCTCATGATCTTCATTCCTGTGCTCCTCCCTCTGTGCCTGCCTCGAATCCATCATTTGCTTCAGTCTCGTTTCCATCACCGGTCGCAGCACCATCCACGGCTTCGGCTTCATTTCCACCATCAACCACAGTTCCGTCCACCACTCCAGTCTCATTTCCACCATCAACTACAGTTCCGTCCACCGCTCCGGTCTCATTTCCATCATCAACTGCAGCCCCATCTACCGCTCCGGTCATGTTTCCATCACCGTTCGCAGCGACACCATATTCCTCATTTCCATCTCCGCTCTCCACATACAGCGGATCCAGCAGATAAACAATAATCTGTCCTGTAACTGTATCCGATGAAACAGGATTTCCATTTTCATCTGTGGAACTGGAATCTGTAACAGCAGTCATTACATTACAATAATCCACGATCGGAACCTGCTCCAGCTCCTGCACCAGGCTGTTAATGTCTGACAGATTCTCTCCGGTCACCGGAAGGGTCAGCTGATTCCCGCTTACGCTCCAGCTGCTTACCGTCACCTTCGGGAAAATTACATTCTTCATCAGCTGCAAAACCTCCGGGCGGTTCAGATAACTTAACTCATCTGCATTCAGCCCCTGATAAGTATAGTGGGCATATGTTTCCTGCAGATCCCCGAAGCTATCAATATAAGCAGTAATGTCATCCACCTGCTTCTGCAGCTCAGACGCGGCACTCTGCGCTTCGCTCATTTTCACCAATCTGTCTGCAACTGCAACTTTTCCAATAACTCCGGCAGCTACAACAATTGCTCCAATAGCTGGAATGGCAACGAAATAATGTTTTTTCTTCTGTCCTGCAAGAGCCAGATTGATCTGCTTCTTGGGCGCATGGGCAGTACGTCCAAGAGCCGTACCGGCTGCAAGCATCCAAAGAGATGACGTCTCATCCCCGCTTCCATTCATTCTCTCCAGAAGCTCCCCGGCCTCATGGATCTTCACATCCAGATTTTCCTCAAGGCTCTGGCGCATGGTGGCTATGGAAGCACCACCGCCGCAGATATAAATATCCTCCAGGCGGCTTTCCGGATTACTGAACTGATAGAAGTTCAGAGCCCTCATCAGCTCTACACTGATCTGGGAAAAAGCATCCTGGCACACCTCACTGTGGATACAGTCCTCATGGTTCGCCAGCAGCCAGGTATGAGCCAGATGAATATCAATATGAAAATTATCTGCAAGCAGCTCTTCCACCTGCTCCATTCCCCGCTCGATCACACGGGTAACCTGATGTCTGTCCCCCTTGAAAATAAAAAGGCGGCTGGATGTACTTCCCAGATCCAGGATTCCATATTCCTTATCTTTATCCTGCTCATTTCTCAGCTTATAGTGAAGAAGGTTCTCACAGGCAGACACCTCAGGAGCTGCAAACGTCAGCTTCAGACCTGCCTTTCGCGTCATCAGGCGAAGCTCCTCCATTACCTCCAGAGGCGCTGCTGCTGCAAGAAGCTCCATCTCATTGCGCTTCTGGTTCTCCTCTTCCTCCGGCTTTTCCTCTTTCTTTTTCTTTTTGGAAGCCTTCTTCAGCTTCTTGCCTTTGGGCATTTCCTCTCCGGAACCCCAGGAATAATCAAAAACATACTTCTTTAATTCATCTGTAATATAATCACGGAATTCATAAGGCAGGTTGTAAACCAGCTGCTCCGCAGTCATTTCCGGCATCGTCACATTACGAAGGAAACAGATTCCTGAAGACACCACAACAGCCGCTTCTTTACAGCGGATCTTGTTCTCTTTCATGGTTTTTCGGATCAATTCTCCTGTGGTCTCCACAGAAACAATTCTGCCATCCTTGAGAAGCCCTTCCGGCATCTGCACCGAAGCGGTCTTCACAATATTCTCACCTTTCATCAGAACCAGCTTCATCTGATCCTTGCCTATATCAATTCCAAGACATGATTTTGCCATATATATCCTCTTTCTATGTCTTTTCTTGTTTTAATCCGGACCGCACAGCTCCCAGAGCGTGTTTGAAAAAGGCTTTCTGTAAGATGTACTTTACAGCAGCCCCATATACCAGTTCACCAGCCCGTCCCCATACAGCAGCATGGCATAAAACGCCAGTGCAATGGCAGGTCCGAAGGGAATCTGCGGTCCTTTGTTCTCTTTTCCCCGTTTCTGGATAGCTCCCATAATAAGGCCGAGAATACAGGAAAAAAACAGGGCAAACAGGGATGCTGTCACTCCCAGGTACAATCCCATCACCACAAAAAGCTTCAGATCGCCGCCTCCCATGGTCTCTTTTCCAAGAATTTTATCAAAAAGCAGGACAAGAGCCAGCATAACTGCTCCGTAGCCCACTCCTGAAGCCACATGGTATAAAACGTCCATTCCGCTCATTTCCGTAAAAGGGATTGCCACGAACCAGGCAATTACAGGGATCAGAAGGCATCCGTTGGGAATCTCGAAAATCTCCAGGTCCACCAGGGAAAGACAGAACAGACAGCAGGCCAGCACCATATTTCGCACAAACTCCGGGGAAAGATCAAACCGAAGAAGAGTAAGCACGCTCACCAGTGCAAAAAACAGCTCCGTGAGCATGTATCTTGGGCTGATTTTTGTTTTACAGTAACGGCACTTTCCACCCAGAAATATCCAGGAAAAAACCGGGATCAGATCCAGAAAGCCCAGAACATGTCCGCAGCTTGTACAGTGGCTTCTTCCTTTCACAAAGGATTCTCCATGGGCGATCCGCCATGCGGCGCAGTTCAGAAAAGATCCAAGCACCGCACCAAAAACACCTGCTAATACACAACAGTATATCATAAAAAAGGTATCTTCATATATCGACATTTTAAAATTTTACCTGTTTTTCCAAATTTTTTGTATTTTTATTTCGTAAGCATCTTTTTTTCGGCACTTTTTCCACAAACAGCAGGAAGGGCAGCCTTCTTTTCCCGGAATTACATAACGCTGTACATCTGGAACATTGCAATATAAACTGCCAGAACAATATATCCGGCAATAACTGCCATACCGATCAGCAAAGTGGGCTCCAGTTTTTTCAGAACGTCCTGTACTGCCATATCCAGTTCAGATTCGTAATAGCCGGAAACTGTGTGCAGAGTACTCTCCAGCTCACCAGTTTCCTCTCCAACAGCAGTCATATCCACCAGAATATCCGGCAGACAGTCAGCCTCCCGCATACACTCGCCAAGGGTGTAGCCCTCTTCCAGACGGGAGGTCATTTTCCCCACGCACTGGCTGATGTAATAGTTGTTGATAACCCTCGCAGTAATGCTGACCGCTCTTGTAAGCTGCAGACCAGCTCCGATCAATGTGGTCAGGTTTGCGGCAAACTCACTGGCCGCACTGAGAAGGGACACATTTCCAAGCACCGGGATTTTCAGTGCAAGCTTCGCCACGTTCATCCTGCCTTTTTCCGTATTGGCGTAAAGCTTGAAGATAAGGGCGATGGCAGCGAACACAACTATGATCAGGAAAATATATTTCCGGAAAAAGTTGGATATCAGAATCAGAGACTGTGTGATCAGCGGCAGTTCTGCATCATAGGATGCAAAAATGTCCATAAAGGTAGGTACAACCTTCACCATCAGAACGATTACTACCACTACTGCAAGTGCAAGGACGAAAACCGGATAAATCAGGGCATTTCGCACTTTTGCACGCATTTTTACCTGCTTGTCATAATGCTGGTACATGGTCTCAAAGGCCTTGGACAGGTTACCGGATTCCTCTCCGGCGCGGATGGTCTCGATAAAAACCGCCGGAAGCAGCTTGCCGCCCCGCTCCTGGAAGCTGGCTGCCACGCTTCGTCCTGCCTCAACATCCTCTGCCACTTTTTTCAGAATGCCTTTCAGCTTTTTGTCTGTCATTTTGTCTCCGATCAGCCGGACGGTACGGCCGATGGGGATTCCGGACTGGAGGATAATGGAAAACTGGGCGCACATCAGGGAAAAAGCTTTGGCGTTCAGGCGATTGCCGCCGATTTCCATGCTGAGAAGCCCGGGCTTCTTCTCTTCCACCTCTGTAAGCTTCAGAACAATATCGCAGTCCTGCTTGATGCGGTCAACCGCGTCAAACTCATTGAAGCCCTCTACCACGCCAGAGACCTTTACTCCGTCTTTGGAGATGGCTGTGTATTTGTAGGTTGCCAATTGTTGTCCACCTTTCTTGCGCAGTTTTTATGCCACGCAGCCTTTAAGTCACTTCACTGCTGATCAATATACAGGGAAGTGCTTTTTTCAAATTCAAATTTTCACTTTATCTGATCAATATGCAGTAAAGTGCTTTTTCAAATTCAAATTTTCACTTTCCGAAACACTGAAAAATATATATGCATCTAAAGTCCTTTACGCATTCTTCTTCACATAAGCCTGGTCATGACTATACTCCACAGCCACAGCCTTGTCGATCTGTCTGGAACGTACCAGGCTTACCAGTGACTGGTCCATGGTCTGTCCGCCGATTGCCGCACTTGTGGCAATGGCGTTGGCGATCTGAGGGGTGTTTCCGCCACGGATCATGTTTCGGATACCATCGGTTACAACCATAACCTCACTTGCCAGCACACGGCCACCTGTTTTTTTCTTCACAAGCTGCTGGGAAATAACAGCCATCAGGGTCATGGAAAGCTGCAGACGGATCTGGTTCTGCATTCCTTCCGGAAAAACCTGCACCATACGGTCAATAGCGTCGGAAGCACTGCCTGTGTGCAGGGTTCCGAATACAAGGTGTCCGGTCTCAGCTGCTGTGATCGCAGTTTCGATGGTATCCTTGTCTCGCATTTCACCGATAAGGATTACGTCCGGGTCTTCTCGCAGACTGGCACGAAGACCTTCTGAAAAGCTTGCAGTGTCTTTACCAACCTCACGCTGGTTGATGACACAGAGATCCGGGGTGTATACATACTCAATCGGATCTTCCAGAGTTACAATGTGATTTTTTCTGGTGTGATTGATTTCGTCCAGCATGGCTGCCAGAGTGGTGGATTTACCGGAACCGGTCTCACCAGTTACCAGAACGATTCCCTTGTGGAGGCTGGTGAATTCCAGCGCAGAGGGGGGAAGTCCCAGGGAGTCCAGTCTTGGAATAGATTCGCTGAGCAGACGGATGGCTGCGGAGACTTTGCCCTGCTGTTTGAATACATGGCATCTGCAGCGAATTCCTCTTATTTCACGGGAAAAATCAAGTTCTCCGGTATATTCCAGTTTTTCGTACATAGCGTCTTTCGCCAGATCCTGGCAAAGCATATCGCAGTCTTTTTCTGAAAGGCGTTCCTCTGCCATGTTCTCCAGCTGGCCATCCAGACGGTATTTCGGCGGCAGGCCGCATACCAGATGGATGTCGGATGCGCCGCTGCGGCGGGCTTGTTCGGTTAGGTCTTCTATGTTGTACATGATTTTGGTCTCCTGACTTTCTGTATTTAGTGGGGTAAAAGGTCTTCAATGCTGTGTACTGACTGAAACTTCAACACATTAGATAGCAATTTAGTTAACTAAACAGATTACTCCTCTTCTGCCTTCTTCATATCCCCGGTTTCGTAAATGACTCGCTGCACTTCCTCGGTAGTGGTAATTCCCTCTTCCACCAGCTGAATGGCATTTTCACGCAGTGTCTTGAACTCGCTGTGAGCACTGGCCAGTTCCTGTTCGATAGCGGGGCGTCCGGCCTGCTGGGAAATGAGGGGGCGGATTTCCGGGGTGATTTCCAGAATCTCAAATACACCGATTCGTCCGCGGTAGCCTGTATTAAAGCAGTCTGCGCAGCCCTCGCCACGGTAGAAAATATGCTTATGCTCCGTGCTGAGTCCAAGGCGTCTTACTTCCTCGTCTGTCGCCTCATAGCTCTTTTTACACTTGGGGCAGATCCGGCGGACCAGTCGCTGGGAAATAACGGCGCGGAGAGCAGTGGCAATCAGGTACGGCTCAACGCCGATATCCTCCAGACGTTCGATCGTTCCCACAGCATCGTTGGTATGGATTGTGGAAAGCACAACGTGTCCGGTAATTGCGGCACGCATACTGATCTGGGCGGTTTCACCGTCTCGAATCTCTCCGACGGCAATGATATCCGGGTCCTGACGAAGGATGGCACGAAGACCATTGGCAAAATCCATGCCTGTTTTCTCATTGATCTGCACCTGATTTACTCCGTCGATATTGTACTCGACCGGATCCTCCAGGGTTACTACATTGACTTCCTCTGTATTTAACTGGGAAATCATGGTATTCATGGTGGAAGATTTACCACTTCCGGTAGGTCCGGCGATCAGAATAACACCGCTGGTACAGTGGATAGCCCGCTGGTATTTCTTCAGGTTGTCACCCATAAGACCGATGGAATCCGGAGTAAGATAGCCGGCCCTTTTGTCCAGAAGACGGGCTACGATTTTTTCTCCATACACAGTAGGAAGGGAGTTTACACGAAGGTCAAACTCACGCTTTTTGTTCTTAACATTGAATCGTCCATCCTGTGGAACACGACGTTCTGCAATATCCATTCCACTCATGATTTTCAAGCGGGAAATAACGGAGTTCTGAAGGTTCTTGGGGATTGTCAGAATCTTACGGAGCACACCGTCAATACGCATGCGCACCTGAAGCTCTTTTTCCTTTGGCTCAATGTGGATATCACTGGCACGCTCCAGAATGGCACGCTCGATAATGGAGTTTACCAGGCGGATGGTCGGCGCATCGTTGATGTTGTCGTTGAGGATATTTCCTGTAAACTGCGCTTCTTCGCCATTGTCCTCTTCGGTCGGAACCTCACGCTTCATGGCCTCAATAGCCCTTGCGGCGCCTTCGTTTCCGTAAAGGACCAGGATGGCATGCTCCACGCCCTCTGTGGTAGCAATCATCGGAACAATCTTTTTACGGACTGCTTTCTTAACTTCCTCGATCGCATAGAAGTTCATAGGGTCGCTCATGGCCAGATAAAGCTCGTCCCGCTCCATGCGGACCGGCACTACCTGGAACTGTTTCGCAATGTTTTTCGGAACAACCTGTGCCATGGAAATAGGAATGGTGGTTTTCGAAAGATCTATGTATTCAATACCCAGCTGAAGACGAAGTGCCTCGATCAGCTCTGCCTCTGTGATGATTCCCGCTGAAATCAAAGCCGCTCCAAGTCGTTCCTTGGTCTCCTTCTGCCTCTGCAGTCCCATATCCAGTTCTTCCGGTGTAATCGTCCCCGCCGCGATCAGCAGGTCACCAAGACGTTTGTATGCCATGTGGGGGTCTCTCCTTTGCATTTATATTCGGTATGTGATTCATGTTTAAATCTATCTATAACAAATTTGTTGCAGCTGTTCAGGGCCTTTATAGTTACACGTTTCGTAAAACAGTACCTGCTGAATAGTTGCAATTAGTCTTATTTTCTTTTTTATAATTGGTCTAATTTTATATCGTTTACTGCTATCACATCAAATTTGTTGGTAACAATCTTTTTGCCATCTTTATCTGTGATTTCAAGAATTACATGGAAGGTAGTTCCTTCCAGTTTCACGCTTTGAATTGTTGCTTTCAGGTCAAAGGAACTGTAACTGGCAGAAGAAATCAGTTTCTGCCAGTACCGGGAACCATCCTCTGCGGTTAATTGAACCGCTATTTCCCCCCCTGCTGTTCCATCAATTTTATTTTCATTTTCATCTATAGCAGCAAAAGCACTTTCTGTTTTTCCGTAAGTCGGACTGAAATACTTAAGTACTGTTCCATCACTGTCTGCATTAACGCTTGTTGTATATCGAAGTTCTTTTTCAATTACATTCGTTAAGGTGGAACATAGCTGCTTTGCGTGGGATCTAGTTAAAGATTCCTTATACATCCGGGTGGCAAAAGCCATTCCCTGCGTCATAACCTGACTTGCAAGCAGCAGGATAACGGTCGCCGCCAGCAGCTCCCCAAGAGAAAAGCCTCGTTTGTCAGACAATTTTTTTCGTATTAAATTAGTCAATCTGGATTTGGCTGTATTTCTCATTACTTTTCTCCTGTAAAAAATGCTCCTGTTTTGTTTCAAAAAACTTTTCTTATAAATAATGTTACTTCGCTTTGTAATAAATATAATGCTTTCCAGAGTTGTTCTCTCCGGACTGGTAAAGCGTTACCGGAAGCTCTGCCACAGCACTTCCAGTGCCTCCTGCTATATTCTCTTCTGAAATGTCCACCTTCGCAGAGCCTGTTGATATGGCATTTCCCGTCTGAAAAGAAGTGTCTGCATTATCTGCCTGCTTGTTGACACGGGCGGCAGTTACCACTGCCCCGGCCAGCATCAGCACTGCCAATGACAAAATGATCATGGTGACAAGTGTCTCTGCAATAGTTTCACCGGATCTGCTATGTAATTTCTTTTTTAGGTTTAAATATGGTTTTCTCATTGTGAATCTCCCAGAGTACGTACACTGTCACCGTAGAAAATATCTTTTGCTTCCCATTTGTATTCATATGGAGTCGTTGTTGTGCTGGTATTTCCATTAACTGAACTTGTTGCATCACGCGCTTCCGTTTTTCCGGTCAGGCTGAGTACTACATGGCTGGAATCACGTCCTGTCCCTGTGCTCAGCTTTACTACGATATCATAAGTCACTTCATTTTTTTTCGCAGTATCATCACTTTTCCTTGGGGTAATCGTAAATTCCGCATTTATCTTATCCAGGTTACTAAACTGGGAAAAAGCAGCATCTGTTCCGCTTCCTGCAGACGATATTATCAATTTCTTTGTAACCGGAATGCCAAAATAATCTGTTCCAAAAACATCTTTATTTTTTTTATCTGCCTCTTTTACGTAATTCTGCAGCATTTGGGCGAAAGACTGCGACGTTGCCAGAGACGTTGAAATAAGACTGGCATTGCTGACATCCTTCCAGTTTTTTGCTATTTCAACATGATCACCTGTTTTTGTCTCTACTATATCTGCTGACAGCTTCACATTCACAATAGAATCTCTTAAAAGCTGCGCTGCGCTGGTACATGCCAGCTGGTTCTGTTCAGATGTCCGGTCTGACGCCACTGTTTTCACAGTGGTCACAGCCCCCTCCAGTATTACCACGCTTAGAATGGATGCCGTCAGAAAAAGCAGCAATCCAAAAAATATGGAGGTACCCTGTTCAGATTGCATTTTTTCTTTTATTCTTCTTTTCAGCATTTCAGGGCACCTCCTTTCTTTTAAAATCCACTGTCCCCGCTTTCCCAACTGCCAGCGTCAGCGGAGAAATCATCCTGAGATTCGTTTGGTATAATATCTAAGGTATCGCTGTTCTCATCATCCCAGCCAGATGCTGTGCCGGAAGTGAAGCTGGAACCGTCTATACTGTTGTCGGACCAGTCGTCAGATGCCCCATCTATATCTGAAGGATCTGTAGATACCGCCTGACCCTCAGGTGGCAATATCTCTACTGTTACAGAAGCATTGTAAGTGGTTTTCTTATCTGCTCCCAGAGCGGAAACGGAAATCGTCACACTGCCTGGCTTATAGCCGGTAACAATCAGCTCATAAGTCTTACTGCCATCATCGTTATCCTTGGGCACAAATCCTGTAATAGACGCAGTTAATCCATTTTCACCGGCGTCAGCGCTTTCCAGATTCTCTGAAACAGAAGCCTCAGACTGTGTAGATAACAGATCTGTGACTGCAAAATCGCTTTGTGACAGTTCAGAAAACAAAATGCCTGCCGGTACCGTCAGGGCAAGCTTTGCATTTGCTGGAACATAGCTGCCATTTTCATTCTGGTCAAGAGTAATTGTGGCTCTTTCTGTATCCCAGGTAATATTTTTCGCCTCAATGGTTTTTACATTAATCCAGGTGTAGCTGGTGTATTCCACATTCTGGTAGGTAAATGTTCCTTGTACAGTAAGGGTTACTGGAACAAGTGCATCACTCCTTACTGTAAACTGACTGTCATTTACATCGGATACCTCAACTGCTCCCTCCGGCTCTGCGGTAATGTTCCATTCCATAAGGGAGGCCAGATTCTTAGATGGGTTCGTACCCACGTAAGCGGCAATGTTCTGACTGTCGGCGCTTTCTGCGCCAACTACACTGAAATCTTCCTCGTTTTCACTTTCCGAAATCATGTCCACACAATCACTGTCGGAAGCAAATCCATCCTCTTCACCAGTGCTTCCCACAAAGCCTGTCTCATTACTGCTCACCGCAAGAGAAGCGGGTACAGCATAAAGCGTAACCGGATCTGATGTGGTATAGATCTCCTGTGTGATTTCTCCGGGATCTGAGTATATGGTAAGGTCTGCAGTTACAGTCAGGGAGAATGATGCACTGTATTCCTGACCGTTTACCGTAGTTTTTACTGTAATAACCGTGGTTCCTGTCTGTAAAGCTTTTACAGTAGCAACGTAACATTTCTTCTCTTGAGAGTACTCCAATTTTGTAATTTCTGCAATATAATCTTTTTGATCCAGAATTCGATTTCCACTCTGTACCTCAGCGTTTTCCTCAGTATCTGCATTTTCTTCGTATCCATCGGAGAAACCATTTTCATCATCTTCACCTGCATCTTTAGAAAAGGTCTGAGTTTCAGAAGAACCTTCATCATCTCCATTGCTATAATCTACAATAAAATCATCTAATGTCAGCTCCTCTCCAAGACTGTTTTTATCCTTCAGATTGCTCCTTAGGTTAAACTGCTTCAATGCCACCAATTGACCGTTTTCGTCCTGCTGCGTGGTATCCAGATCTTCAAAAATGTCCATGGATGCACGGCTGTTTTCCCAGTAAATGCCTTCCAACGGCCATTCGCCATAGTGAACGTGAACATCGCTGCCACTTCTTGTCTTCTGGGTGAGAATTGTAGGAAATGGGTAATTTTCTCCATCCAGATCCGTGCGGTTGCCTGGGAAGGAGTATTTACCAGTTACGGTCTGATCGTTTTCGTATTTCGTAACTTCGGTGAATGGACCATCGGTATTATTATTGTTTTTGTCTTTTCCATTCAGAAGATCAATAAAATCACCCTTTACAGGAACTGCATTTACACCTGTAATTCCACCAATTGTGGAATCAACGGCTTTTTCACCGGACATTTCTTCCCAGGTGAGCGGAATGGCAGTATCATCGATGTTATCCCATCCTCCATTATTACTAGTAGTAATTTTAGTATTTTTTTGAACCGGAATATTATCTTTATAATAGTAGCAATTCTCAATCTGTATCCTGACATGGAAATTTCGATAGTTTTCATCATGGGTTTCGCCATTACTGCCGATAGATTCAATAGCAATAATCTTATCCGTATCGCTGCCACTTGGCATTTTCACATAGGTATAGCAGTTTTTGATTATTGTAGTAGGTGTTTTACATTTCTCTGAGTTGTTAGTACCAGTATCACTTTCATAACCAGTTATACCCAGAATTGAATTGCCTAACAGCTTCAACAGATTTCCACCATTTTTAATATAAATACCACCGGATATTCCTGCCAGCATCAGTCTGCAGCTTGCATTAAGACATTCTTGCGTACAGGTTATTTCTCCACCTGTATAGCAATTTGTAATCTTCCCTCTCATACTTCCAACAAGACCACCTGCTCTTACAGACTCTTTTCTGCCCGGTTTTTCACGTATATTCAGTACAATAGTATTAACTGCCGTACATTTGTTTAAGTCCAATGTACTCATTCCAAACATACCGCCTATATTGGAATCTCCCCATCCACCTTTGTCTGTATTATCCTGAATTGTATAACCGGCCACCGTACAATTTGAAATATTTACTTCATCGGCAGAGTTTCCTTTTCCAACAGCAGCCAGTCCGCACAAACCTCCTAAAGCATGCCAGCCTTTCCGTGTGCCACTACTTCGCTGAATGTAGTTTCCATTTTCTGAATACAAAATTATATTGCTTACATTGGCACCTATAATGTTTCCAAATAAGCCGGCAACTGTATTTTGACTGTGGATTTCAATATTCTTAACTGAATATGTATTTCCATCGTAGCTACCATCAAAATAGGCCATCGAAGCTATTGCTGCTTCTTTATCCTCATTTTCATCGTACAGAGAGCCTATCTGTGTAAATAATTTAGTGTCCTGATGCTCCATGTTGGCATCAACATCGTGTGTCTGGATCCAGTTATGATGACTGTCTGTAGTAACTAGTTTATAGGTATTGGAATCTATCTCATTTCCATCAGCATCCGTAACAACAGGTTTTCCGCTTCCGTTCCATACCCAATAGCCAATTTTTGTTTCTGGATGCCAATACATTCTGCTGCCATGCTGTGCAAAATTCATAACCACATATTGCTGCCCTTCAGAACTTTCTACAAAATCCCAATATACCGTATTTTTCTCGCCTTTTTCTTTTTTCCAGTACCAGCCATTCTGATCAATAGTTCCATCTTTTAAATTTTTATATGGCTGTGGATATGGACTTTCGGCTCCCGTCCACTTGTAATACTTATCCGTTCCTGTTCCATCTGCCTTCATATATCCCAGATATGGATATTTATCAACAATTCCCACATCCTCTGCCGTATCCAATGCCTTCGTCGCAGTCCCAGTTTTATAATTCCAGTTCAAATACTGCAGCTGCTCCGCAGAGCGGATTTCGTATTCTTTGCCTTTTTCTCCGGGCATTGCTTCATCAGCATTTACCTGGACTTCGAAGCCGTCTTCCAGAACGGTTACAGTAGAGGACTGAATTCCATCATAATCTGGAAAGCTACTACCGTACTGCATTGCATTTGCAAAAAACGGGTTGATAGTAAAGGTGTACAGCTGGCTGTTATAATTAAACTGCCAGATACCATTCGCTGTTCGGTCGTTAGCTGTCATTTTCATATAACTACTGGTATCTAAGCTGCTACTTATTCCAATCGCCGGAGCGGTAGTGTATGCCACAACAGTCACTCCATCCAGCTGATTCGTCAGGTTCTCAGAAGCCTGGGCATTCTCACTATCTCCAGCCTGGAAATAGTACATTTTCGGATCAGGTCTAGCACTGCCGGTAGCATAATAATATCCATACCCGTATTCTGTGATTCTTCCGCCATCATCATGACGAGTACACAAGGTACTGTCTCCTACCTTGTCCAAAACTGAAGCAGGATCCTGACTGCTGGCTTTATAACCGATATAGGAGAAATGGTAGCCGTCGTTGGCTCCCCCTTCCTCATGTTCCCAGTAAATAACGCCAATGCTTCCCAGGTTAACCGGAATCTGCCAGTTGCCGTAATGAACCTTTTTACCCTCCTTGGTTACTACTGCATTAAAAGGATAATTTTCTTCATCAGTTGCTCCGTTGCACCGGGACTCGTCTGCCCTAGTTCCTTTTGTTGCCTTTTCCACCATTTCCTGATATGTAACATGGATGCCAGCGCCCTGATCATTGCTAAACGGAAGCATATTATTCAGATACCGGAAAGTACCCCCGCTGAGGTAATAACAGTCAGAAGAAACAACACCGCCGCCTTTTGGTGAAAAGCCATAGGTTTTGGAAGTTCCGGCTGCGCCCAACGCAACTGCACAATAATCGCCTTTTAATACACCTGTATTTTTTGCAGTAAATCCACCGATCGTACAGTTTGCACCTTTTGAATATTCAATTGATACATTTCCAACTGCATAGCTGTTTCGAATCAGACCGGAACCGATATTTTCACCTGCAAAACCGCCCAAATAAGCATTTCCATAGAGCACATTTGCATTCACTGCCGGAGCATCCACTTCACTATTATAGATATTTCCCTGGTTACTGCCAGTCAGTCCACCCATGTAAAGAGTTCCGTTTCGCTGGACATACACGATTCCATCACGACCCATACTGTAACCGCAGACTGCACAATTCTGAATGGTTCCCTTGTTGATTCCAGCCAAAGCCCCCATATAAACGTTGCGGTTACTTCCGATTGTTCCAGTATAGCTAAGGTATGGATTACTTACCGCTGTGGTTCCTGTAAAATCGTTATTCTCCCAATCAGACACAAGGAAAACATTCTGTATGGATCCCTGATTTTCTCCAATAAATCCAACTGCTGTACCTTTTGCGGCAAAGCTGATTCCACGTATTTCATATCCTCCGCCTTTGTAGGTAGATGTAAAAGGTGTGATTGTTCCATCTTCCGCTACCCCCACAGGACTCTGGACAGTTACCGCTTCCTGAACACCTTCATAATTTTTCCAGTCATATGGCGCATAATCAATATCTCGTTCCTGGATAAAGGAAATTCCCTTTAATAAGGATGCATAATCCTGATAGTATAAGCTCATGTGATAAAGCTGTCTAGGTGTGCGGAGATAAATAGCTGAAATATTATTCGGAGCCTGATCTGCAGCTTCTACTGATTTGGCAAAATGGGGATTGAAATAGAATGTCTTTCCAGTCATCACCTCTGTGGTCTCATCACCGTCAGCCTGTGCTGCAGTCCCCTCATCGTTAAGTTCCGCATCTGATGCACCTTTTACTGTCAGCTTCTGGTAGTAAACACCCTTGATTGCCTGAGCATTCATAATTTCTTTTGGCAATGGGAAAATAACGTAAGTTTCCTCTGATTGCGCAGTATCGCCATCATTTACAGAAACTTCGAACTTCTCAGTTTCCGTACTGTTGCAGTCAACCTTCCATTCTTCCAGCTTATCTGCATCCTCACTGTTCTGATAGCTGACAATAAAGCCAGACAATGTCTCAAGCGCACTTTTCGCATATACAATACCGTATCCATCTCCAACGACAGTCAGATTATCTGATAAAGAGGACTGGACATTTCCACCAAAGAAGCCGTATTCTCTGGAATTCGACTCATTTATTGCATATTTCTCATAATATACAAGGCTTCCTGCCTCATAGCTTGCCTGCCAGTCTCCATAATGAGAAATATCTTTCAAAGATGGATAGGAATAGCTTGTGAGACCTTGGTTTCTCAGATTGTAGGCATAGGTTGTGGTGGAAGTGGTAAAGGAATTGCTACCATTGTTGTTCAGCTTCTCTACCATTTTAGCTTTATTACTAAAGGTTAAATAATCCACAGCCTCGCCATTGTCATTTTCCACATTTTTTCCCTTATTTAAATAGTAGACATTTTCCAGAGTACCTGGGCTGACAGCATATATTACAGGATTGTTGTTACTTTCGCTGTTTTCCAGGTAAGTAGCAACTGTATAGCTGTTTTTTATCTTGAGAGCATTACTGTCAACAGAGCTTGCCACAAGGCCACCGCCGTGATTGGCTGGATTCTGATACCCTGCCGTATAGCAGTACTCAACATTTACGCTGCCACTGTTTACACTTCCTATCAAACCACCTGTTACATCTCCGGTCAGGTAAGAATCTGCATAACAGTTTTTTATACTCACTGCACAATCTGCCTGTCCGATCAGACCTCCTACAGTACCGATAAGATCACCTGTTGTACCGTTCTCTCTGCCATCCATAACAGTTGCCGCAAAACTGTTGTCTATTGTCACAGAAGAGCCTGAGTCTGACCCACTGTTAGTACGTCCGATCAATCCACCCTGGATTCCGGCACCGCTGATCCAAACATCGTTCTCATTCTTTCCTTCTATGTCTTCTGTGTCCAGATATACCTCACAATTGGCTATTTTCGCAGAGCCTGTGGTCTCACCTGCAATTGCACCGGCACTGACCTTTTCTTTTTCTTCACCGGTAATTGCTATGGTGGTTCCTGCCAGGCGCAGATTCTCCACCGTCATAGAATCCTTCAGCACGGCAAACAGACCGGCACCTTTTCTGCCTGTGGCAGAGCCATCTGCAGTTGTTATATCCACACCATTTTTTACATTCAGGTGATAGATTGCCATGCTTTTGTCGCCGGTAAAGCTCTCCAGGTTCTTGTTGGTAATCGGAGTGAACGCCTTGTTTCCGTAACAGCTGTACCAGGAAGTGGTGTCATCCGTTTCTTTCTCTTCCTGCTTTTCAAAATGGATAGAATTGCCAAGCTTAGCTTTTTTGATATCTTCTGCCACTCCAGATTCATGATCCAGATTCTGCAAATGGCGGCCATAATAAATAGCCGCATTTTCAGAAGTACTCTTGTCAGCAAAAAGACTGTTGGTGTCATACTGTGTAAACAGACCATCGATCTTGTGGTTTTCACTTCGTACCGTAACTTTTATATTGAGAGCAGTTCCGGCTCTTAGTGCCTTGGTATTCGTACTCTTTAAATAACTGTTCTTTTCTCCATAAAGTGATACAAATCTGGTAGCATCACTTGTCAGATCATCCAAAGTGATTTTTAAAGTATAACTGCGCCCTACAATCGAACTCTCCTCATTAGTATCCTTCTCTGACATGTCTCCAACATGCAGATCATCCTTCGCATGAACCAGCTTATCCCCAGATGCTTTATACTTCAGATTTAATTGATTTCCCTTATCATCCGTCAGAACTACATCAAATGACAACGGCTTATTATCTTGTCCCTGCCGCATACAAGTAATAGTTGCAACCAGTTTTTCCTCATTTGTAACCGTGATCTTCGGGGCAAGCACTGCTGTATTGCTGCCATCCAGTGCATCTCCGCCGTAATATCCGATTCTTGCGCCATCGCTGAGCCGATTGTCTTTATAGCGGAAGCTGTCATATACATTTGGATCATATGGTTTGATCCTATCTGACTCGCTATAAAAAACAGCATATACACTGGCACTTTCCGGGTTATATTCTACCACCCAGTAGTTATTGTAAAGTTCGCCATCTACGGTATCAGTTGTCACCAGTACACTGGCCGCCCTTTTTGTGTCTGCTTTTTCAGAGGAAAGTGCGTAATAAAGCTTCTGCTCCTTGGTGGCATCTGAGGGCGTCCTTCCCATAGCTTTTGCTGTTTTTTCCCCGTCATAAAGGCTACTGTTACCATTGCTCTGCAGCTTCACCAGATTATTCTGCACCGCCGTATAAATCAGCTCTGCCTTATTATCCAGAGCTTTCTGGCGCAGGTTCTTCCTTATGGAAAAAATCGCAGGCACAGCAATGGCCATGAGGATAAGGAGTATTGCCACCGTGGCCAGAACCTCTGCTAATGTATATCCTTTTTTCTTTTTATTATAAAATGGGTTCATGGTTTCACCTCAATATTTTTATAATATCTTCGAAGCTTCCTGAAAATAATTATTGTTCGCTTGAAAACACTAACCGCTCTGCGGAATGCTCCCTGCGTTCAATAATCAGAAATGGACAGACTTCGACATATCTCATTATAAATCACGGGTTAGTCTTTCGCAACTGTTAGAATATGAAAAGAGTATGCGAACTACGGCATTTTTACCATTTATTCCGTGCGAAAAATAAGATAAAAAAGTAGAAATGATATAGGATATTTTTCAATAAAATTTGTACTAAAACAGAACATAAAAATCCCCACGAGAGACAATGCTGCTTTTCTGTTTCTCGTGGGGAAATAGTTATACAAAATCAAAACTTAATTGCGTATATTCTTCTATATCTGCAATTTCACATAAATAGTTCTCTAAATCCTCATTGGTTTTAATCACTGCTGCCTGATATAAATTCTCCAAAACATTATTTCCTGTAGAATATTTCAACAAACCGTGATAATAACAAGCCAGGCGGCGATTCTGTTTTTTTGCATACTCTGCAGTATGCATAGTACCACTTTTTTCCATAGCTTCTACTACCAGAACCCCCTGAGACATGCCACTTTGAAGTCGGTCGCGCTGCACGAAACGATATTTCTCAGGTCTTGTTCCTTCGGGATATTCGCTAATAAGACATCCGCCCTGCTTTAAAACTTCTTCTGCAATCCATTGATTAGATTTCGGATATATTTCATTTATTCCGCAAGGAAGAACCACTGCGCATTTCCCCCCTGCTGCCAGAGCCCCCTTTAGAGCTTCTGCATCACAGCCAAGTGCAAGACCATTTACAAGATTAAAACCATTTTTGCCTATAATACTGCCCGCATTATAAGCCAACTTAGCACCTACAGCCGATATCTTACGTGATCCTACAACCGCAATACTTTTATGCTTATTCAAAATATCAATATTTCCTCTATAGTACAAAACCTCTGGCCGGTCTTTTATTTTTTTCAAATCATGTGGATAATTTGTTTCATCAACTCGACAGATTTTTATTTCCTGCCATAGTGTTGTTTTCTTTTCTTCCATAAGCTTTTCCATTTTATATTGCCTTACCCAATGCAAACATTTCTACATTAGCGGCTCCACGATTTAATAAAATTTCTTTGCAGACATACAGAGAGTTTCCAGTTGTAGTTACATCATCCATCAATAATACAATGTCTCCGCTTATGTCTATATCCTCTACCGTATCAATAGACTGCATATGAACTGACAGATTCCTGCTTCCTCCTGTTGCAAGCTTGTTGATTGAATGGCTTCTCCTTAAAAAATATACTTTATTATCCCTTCCATTGGCAGCAAGCATTTCTCCTAGTTTTCCAATTCCGGATTCTCTTTTTTCCGCATTACTGGAAGGTACCACACAAATAGTTACTCCGGGGCATATCTCACAATCCAGTAAATTGTAAAAATATTTAATCGCCGATGGTTTCCTATCCTTCAAATCCAATATTTTCCCGCTAAACACATCAAACAATGGATTCTTTATCTTTCGTTCTCTGTCCAGCCAATATTTATGATAGTTACTGTAAACTACAATTTCACCAGTTCCGTTCCATGCTTCATTTACAAACACCATGTTTATAGCCTCCTTCGAACAAACGTTTTCTTTATTTTATCAGATTGCTACTCACATTTCAACCGGATGATCATTATATTTCTCAAACTCCTTTTCCATCTTTTCCAGTATATTGGAGTATTGGAGAAGTTCGGCTACACGTTGTTCTTTGTTGTCGTATTGTTTCTTGTAGGAGACGCGGTGTTCCATGGCGGCCCAGAAGTCCATGGAGATGGTGCGCAGCTGGACTTCTACCGGATAGTATTCGTTTGCATCCAGACAGCAGACATTTACGCCGAGAATGACATGATGGCTGCGGTAACCGTTGGGCTTGGGGTTCTCAATATAGTTGCTCTCACGGATGAAAATAAGGTCGGGCTGCTTCTTTAACATGTTTACCAGATTATTCACATCACCAACAAAATAGCAGATAATACGCACCCCCGCAATATCCTGCAACTGATCCTTGGCATTTTCCAAGGTTGGCTCGAAGCCATGACGCACCAGTTTTTCCTCAATGCTGTCCTTCTTTTTGATCCTGTACTGTATGTTATGAATGGGTTTTCCCGTCTTTGTTTCATAAATAGAGTGGTTCAGCACTTCCAGACGTGTCAGCAATAGCTTCATCGCATCCTCATACGGCTGAATCAGCCCATAATATTCCTTGTCAGTCATAAGTAAAAACCCTCCTTCTCGTTTTCCATGGTACTATATAAATGTGTTCATTTGGTGAGAAAGAGATAAACAGAAAATAAACAAGTTTCTCCCTTCCTTTTCCCCTTGAAATCCCCCTGTCGAACTGGTACTATTATAGGTAAAAGATTGACGAAATAACTGCAATTTCGACTTGAAATATCGGAATTAGGAATGGGGTAGAGAGTTTTTGATGAAGTCTTTTAAAGTCAGCATCATTTTACCGGTGTATAACGTGGAAAAATACCTAAGCGCGTGCCTGGACAGCTTATTGGCACAGACACTTGAGGAAATAGAGATTGTAGCTGTCAATGATGGCAGTACAGATGGAAGCCTGCAGATTCTGCAGGCTTATCAGTCGTTAAATCCGGAGAAGCTTTTTATATTTTCCACAGAGAACCACGGAGTCAGCAGGGCACGAAATTATGGTTTTGCCCACTCCCATGGAGAATATGTCTGGTTTGTAGACAGCGATGACTTCGTAGAGCCTGACGCCTGCAGACTTCTTTATGAAAAAGCTACCGCTGACGGAAACGACCTGGTTCTTTTCCGTTACTATAATGTAGACTCTGAGACCGGAGTCCGTAAGGAATACCTTGCCTCCTGCCATAATCAGAACTTCCGCGTTGCAGACAAGCCTTATGAATTACCTGCGATTTCTCCATACCCATGGATCAAGTTCATTCACAGAGATCTGTTTAACGGACTTTGTTTCCCGGAAGGAATCCGGTTTGAAGATCTTCCGGTGGCCTATCTTCTGGCTGTGAAAGCCCGTTCCATCGGATACGTGGATCAGTGCTTCTATAATTACAGAAAAAATGTAGGATTCCTCAGCCGTCTCACGCCTTCCACCCTTCACATCCGGAATGCCATTATTTTTATGAAGGAAGAAATGGAGAAGCTGGGGCTGTTTGAGCAATATCAGACAGAGCTGGATTTCATTGCTGTGCGCCATTTTTTCTACCGTTTCTGGAAGCTTCTCACCAACTATGAGACTGACCAGAAAGAACTGAAGCTGCAATTGATCAATGAGCTTTTCGATTATATGGAGTCCAATATTCCAGACTGGGAGAACAATCATTATGTCCGATATTCACTTCCGCCACATATTGGGCGACTGCTCTGTCTTTATGGTTCCAGACAGGAAATGATCTCTTTTGTAGAAGCCTGCAACGGAATGACCGTACAGCAGCAGAAAGCCTGGATAAAGGATTACAAGCTTTCTCACAAAACCTCTCCCAGCTATCAGCCTGCAGAGATGATCCACCGGGAAAAAACTTCCTCCCAGTTTTATGGCTTTGCCTATACCGGAAGTCTTGCTCCTGATCCGGAGCAGATTCTTCTGGAAGCTAGCCGTGGAAAAGAAATTCCCACCTGGATATTGAAATTACTTGTGCACCTTCTGAGAAATTTCGGAGAACACCAGATCATTGTCTCCCTGACCAAGGAGAAGCATGCCTTGTTCCAGGCTCTTCTGAACCGCTATCTTTCCGACAGCACAGCTCTGTCTGAGAATATTACTCTGGTGTGCCCGGATAGCGAAGAATACGGCAAAGCACTTGCACTCTCCGGCTACGTGATCACAGACGGACCTTTGCCCTACTATTTCCGGAAGGAAGAGGGACAGTTTGTGCTGCTTTACTGCGGACATAATCTGTATCCGGAAACCGTTCTGAACACACCGGATTCCACCGCTGATACAGGGCTTTGGCAGCATACTATGTTTATGGCAGACTGCCTGTATTTTAACAATGTGCAGAACCGGGATATTTACCTGCAGGAATGTATGACAGCTAATATCTGCAAAACGCCTTACATTATCGGTTCTTCCACCCACATTCCGGTGATTCCCAATGAATCACACAGGGAAAAGCTCCGCCGCAGCTTGCAGATGGATTCCATGCAGACTATTTTGTATGCACCGCTGCTTCCAGGGTCCTATATTGCAGACACTGAGCAGACATTCCGGAATTTCATGGCAGCCCTCTACATATTTGACTGTGAACTTTCCGATCATCAGGTTTTGTATCTGCATCTGGATCATGAAAGGGAAATTGATTTTTCTGAATTTAGACATATAAAAGAAATGCCAAAAGATTTCGATGTACCGGATTTCGCTGCGGCGTGTGATATTTTTATATCGGATTATCACAATGCACTTTCTGCCAGATTCACCACAGGCACACAGATTCTGCGATTTCTGTGCGGTACATTTCTTCGACACGAAAATGCAACCAGTGACCATCAGACTGTACCAGCTGCTCCTGTCCTGCAGGAAACCACATCCTGTCTGCCCGAGAGCTCTGGAGCCTGTTTGAAAAATCATTCCTGCAATCTGCACTCCACACTTTGCGATATATTTCACCCGGAATATCCTGCATTTGATAATGTACCGGAGTTAGTACGATATATCGGACAGTTAGAACTGATGTCTGAGAAGATGGCCACAAATGAAGCTTTACATTCAGCACCTTTTGACCAGTTTACTTCTGATACAGACCGTGTGTTCGATTTCCAGGAGCACAATTGGAATTCTTCGGAAAAAAGCTCTCTGCAAATGGAAAATAATCATGATTTACAGGCAGCAAAGGATTCCCCGGAAGAAGCCACTATTTCCGAGGAGTCCCCACAATATCTTCTCACAGATATTGCAGATTCTCTCTTAAACGGACGACCGCTGCCCTATTATGCTCCAGCTTCTTCCGATGATGTACCGGCACCTCGCACACGCGTCCTGTTCTTTACAGGGCGGAAGCTTTCCCAGAATCTGGTTCGGGATTTTAATACACTGGCTGCACAGGCACCGGAAAAAGAATTCTGGCTTGCATACAATGATTTCCGCAATACGGACTCTGCCAAATATCTGGCACAGTTATCACCTGACTGTTCCAGCCTGCCATTGAAGCCGGATCCCGAGAAAGGTAACCGCTGGAAGCTGGCAAGTGTGCTCACCAGCCGGATGGGACTTTTCTCATTTTATCCCTTATCCCATATTTTGGACTTGGGGAAGGAAGAATATAAGAAGTGCATGGGAGAGACAAGATTCGATGAAGTCGTAATCACTTCCACAGATAGTATAAAAACGGTTGCTACGCTTCTGGCTGCTGCGCCAAAAGCGTCCTATACTTTTGACACCTTTAACCCAGAGCGCTACAGTACCTCAAGACCTTACAGACACCAGATTGCATTTCTTTGCAGAATGTTAAAGGATACAGGAAGTCTGGAATTGCCTGCCGAGCTTACCGGATTGAAGCTGACGCAAAGCTCTGGCAAAAATAAAGATAAGGGAATGCTCTAGAGCGTGTTTGAAAAAGGCTTTCTGCAAGATGTACGTCACAATTTGTGGGAATGCTTTTTTATAACCCATTCCTTACGAAAGGATTTACCTATGAAATTAACCACTATCATCCCGGTTCACAATGCTGAGAAATACATCACAGCCACTTTGGACAGTGTATTGCAGCAGGATCTGGGAAATCCAGAGGAGCTGGAGGTGATCTGTGTGGATGACGCATCCACCGACGCTTCTGTTGCCCTCATAAAAGATTACCAGCAAAAAGACTCCCGCATCCGCCTTTTCCTCAATGAAAAGACCCGGTTTGCAGGAGCCTGCCGAAATAAGGGAATCGAAGAAGCCCATGGTGATTACCTTCACTTTCTTGATGCAGATGACCTTGTAGAAAAAGGTGCCTACCAGAAATACCTGTCCATTGCTGAACAGGCTGATGCCGACATGGTAAAGGGCTGCGCCGTCTGCTTTGACAATGAGACCGGCGAGCTTTCCGATACCCCGCTTTTTGCACTGTCTGACGTGCCCGCTGAGTGCTTCGATAAAGTTCTGAATTTCCACCAGGCTCCCGAAATTTTCAGCCACATCAGTGTAGTTCCATGGAATGCCATTTACAAACGAAAATTCATTTTGGAAAAGGGGCTTCGCTTTAACAATCTGATCTGTGTCAACGACCGCTCCTTCTACAGCGAAGCCGTATTCACTGCCAACAGGATCTGGCTCACTCACGAGCAGATTGTCCGTTACCGTGTGAATAACAGCGCATCCCTTGTAGGAAACCGTGCCAGAAACTTCCATTGTGAATTTGATTCCTGGCAATTGATCATGAACCAATGTACCAAATACAATATTCAGGGCCGCGAGCTGGCCATCGTAATGGAGCGTGAGCTGATTGACATTTTTATCTGGTATCGCAAATACAAGAAAATTCCGGAAATTTCAGAAGAGATTACTGCGCAGACCCAGGCGTTTGCGCAGAAGCTTGATATTTCGCCTCTTGAAGCATTCCCGCCTTCTTTCAAGTGGTACTACGATTATCTCACTTTTCTTCCAGAATTTGAGAGCCTTACAAAAAATTATAACAATATTACCCAATTCAAAAAACAAGCCAGACTAATCATGCCCCAGTGCACCACCCCGGCTGACTTCCGCCACCGTATACAGGAAGCCCCCGCCACAGATAGTACCTCTAAACGGTCAGGTGTATTAAAAAAACTGCTCTCTCATTTTAAGCATTGACTCATCAGAAGCCACCAGTTCAGCTGGTGGTTTCTCTTTGATTTGACAAAGGGGCTTGTGATACCGCTCTAAAGGGTGGCATCACAAGCTCCCAATTCTCACGCGCCTTCATTATTCGCCCTGCTCACCGACTTCTTCCTATGCTTCTTCGCCTCATAAAGCTGCTGGTCTGCAAGGGAAATCACCTGCTGGATGTCTGTTGAAATATTTGGGCGGAACTCGGCAATTCCAAGGGAAATCTCCACCAGGAAGGGCTTGCCGGATTTTTCATTAAACAGCTTACATGCCATCTTCACACGCTCCCGGAACTTCTCCCCGAAGTCGGCTTCCTCGCATTCCAGCATGATAATATATTCATCACCGCCCACACGGCCCAGAATATCATTGCTGCGCAGACATCCCTTTAATATTTCGGCAACACTCCTAAGGGCAAAGTTCCCTGCCGGATGCCCCCAGGTGTCGTTAATCTCTTTTAAGTGATCCAGATCACCGTAGATCATATATGCCCGCTGGCCATTCCCAGCCTGGCAAACCCGCCTGGTGTGCTCCATAAACCCGCGCAGATTCAGAAGTCCGGTCAGCTCATCATACTCGGAAATAATACCAAGAACGCGGTTTTTCTCCTTAATCTCTTCTATATCCCTGGACATCTCCAGCCGTCTGGCCGCCTCTGCCTTGCTTATCTCCAGATAATGCAGGGACAGACCAATCTGCAGGCTAATCACATAGAAGAACGGGAAATCCTCCTGGTCAATGTCACAGGCCAGAAGTCCATACTGCTTCTCCCCGGAAAAAAGAAGAAAGACCATAAACTGGTGGCGCTCTTCGTTCTCCATCAGATCACAGATTCCGTTTTCCTTCATAACCAGAGGTCTTTCATAAGCCGCCTTGGTAATGATCTTGCCATTCTCATAGCTGGCAGCAAGATGAAGGTTATAAGGGCAGGTCCACTTCCGTTTGCCATCGTAGACAATCGGTTCATCCAGAAGAAAAAGATGAGTACATCTTGTATGAAGCTCCCGCATTTTCTCCATAATTTCCTTCAGAAAAGCCTGCTCGTCATCCATGCAGTCGTTTAAATCCCGGGCAAGAACCGGAATAAACCAGGATTTCCTCTGGAAACTGATCAGCTCCAGCTTCATTCCGGCAATGGTCTTATTCAGCCTGTGCACCTGGGCACCAAGCCCCATGGGTGTCTCTTTCTTCGAAACATCCTCTGACACACAGCCGCAGGACTCTCTTTTTACAAAAGAAACCGGCACGCGTCTGGATACCGCTTCTTTTCCGGGATCTTTTCCATCCAGGCGGTTTACCAGATCGTAGACTGCCATTTTACCCATAAGCTCTCCGTCCTGCTGAATTGTAGTAAGGGGCGGTTCCATCCCGGATGCACGCTCGCAGTCATCAAATCCGGTAATCATAATATCCTTGCCAACCACAAGCCCACGCTTCTCGCAGACACGATAGCCGGCAAAAGCCATCTCATCATTGGCAAATACAATGGCCTGGGCATCCGGGTTGCTATCCAGAAGGTATTCCACCTGTTTGTCCACAAACTCGGAATAGTCCCCCTGGGCAATCATTCCATGGGTTACAGGAAGCCCGTATTTCTTCATGGTTTCCAGATAAGCTTCCTTGCGCTCAATGGCATCTGTGTTATGCTCCGGTCCTGCCATGAACAAGATTCTGGACAGATGATGCTCTTCCACCAGATGAGAAATGACCATCGCAATACCACCTTTGTTGTCACAGATCAGGGAGTGACAATTGGGCACATCCACGACTTCTGTAAGAAAAACCGTGGTGATCCCATTATATTTCCGGGCAAATTCGTTGGGATCAACCTCCCGCAGCTGGATTCCCAGTGTTCCATAATTAATGATCAGACCATCCAGTCCGCCGATCAGGCTGTAGTCATGTATGGTATTAAATTGATAGTCATAGGAATTTTTCTGTTTGCTGCCCAGGACATCTTCAAAAAAGTCCTTCGTCCGGGTTCCCAGAAAAAAACAGACATTTACATCCAGCTCTGCCGCCGCCTCAGAAATCCCCTTGATATGCTCTTTTGGAAAATAGGTATGCACTCCTCCGATGAGGACTCCAAGATTATACCTCTTTTTTTCTTCCATCTTCACACCTCTTGCTGCAAAAATTTGATATTTTTTCTTTCTCCTTCATATCGCACTTCATCTGTTTTTCACGTTCTTTTTTATCCAAAATCAGCTTTTGGCTTTCGTCTATTATAACAATGTTTCCTATAGCATGTAAAGTCGCTTTTGTGAACTTTCGCTAAATATGTGAATATTTGAGTCCTTCATTGCAGTGCAGATTTTTTTCTGGTATACTTTAGGCATCAAGCGCACATCTGCAAATTAAAGCAGTAAAGAATTGGACTTTATCGGTTATAGAGGGAACCGTTTTCATCGTCCCAGAGCATGTTTGAAAAAGGCTTTCTGCAAGATGTGCGTCACAATTTGCGGGAACAATTTTCCAAACACACTCTGGCGCTTGATAGGAAGGATAAAAAAATGGCAATTAACCCCATGAAATTACTTGAACTTAAGAACCTGTGGAACGCTTTTACAAGGCGTCACCCGAAATTCCCACAATTTATTTCCGCCGTACAGCAGGCCGGCATTTCCGAAGGAACCGTGATCGAAGTTCAGATCACCACACCAGATGGCAGAACTTTCACTTCCAACCTGAAGGTACAGCAGGAAGACATCGAAGCTGTGAAAAGTCTACAGAATTACCAGTAAATATTTAGCTAAATTTCATCTGGATTTTACAATATTTTTGCACAAAAAAATTGTATTTTTATTGAAAATATTGTATAATATGGCTTAAAGCATTCCTGTTTGCAGATACATTTCCGCGAACAGCAGCCTTAAAGAAATGAAAGTGAGGGTTCACCATGAAACAGAACAGTATGTTAGCAATGATTCTGGCTGGCGGCCGTGGCAGCCGTCTTCACGATCTTACCAACAAAGTGGCTAAACCGGCAGTTTCCTACGGCGGTAAATACCGTATCATTGATTTCCCCCTCAGTAACTGTGCCAACAGTGGCATCGATGTAGTAGGCGTACTGACACAGTATGAGTCAGTTGAGCTGAACAGTTATGTTGCAGCCGGCGGACGTTGGGGACTGGATTCCAAGGACAGCGGTGTATATGTACTTCCGCCTCGTGAGAAAGCAGACACCGGACTCGACGTATATCGCGGAACAGCCGACGCGATTTCCCAGAACATTGATTTTATAGATCAGTATGATCCGGAATACCTTCTGGTACTTTCCGGTGACCACATTTATAAAATGAATTATGACAAGATGCTTGCCTTCCATAAAGAGAGACAGGCCGATGCTACCATCGCCGTTATCGAGGTTCCTCTTAAGGAAGCCAGCCGTTTCGGTATTATGAACACTGACGGCGAGACAGACCGTATCACCGAGTTTGTTGAGAAGCCGCCGGTACCTGAGAGCAATCTTGCCTCTATGGGTATCTATATTTTTAACTGGAAGCTTCTTCGCAAGCTGCTTCTTGCAGATATGAAGAACCCGGATTCCAACCATGACTTTGGCAGGGACATCATCCCTACTCTTCTTGGCGATGAGAAACGTCTTTTCGCTTACCGTTTCAAGGGCTACTGGAAGGATGTTGGAACCATAGATTCTCTCTGGGAAGCAAATATGGATCTTCTCAGCCCGGATAATGAGCTGGATTTAAGCGACCTTACCTGGAAAATTTACACCGAAGATGTAACCGCACTTCCGCAGTATATTGGCACAGAGGCCAGGATCCAGAACGCTTACATAACCCAGGGCTGTGTAATTGAAGGCGAGGTTACCAATTCCGTAGTCTTTACCGGAGCTAAGGTAAGACCAGGTGCAAAGGTAATTGACAGTGTACTTATGCCGGGTGCCATTGTGGAGGATGGTGCTGTCGTAATACGTGCCCTTGTTGCCAATGGCGTAAACATCGGCAAGGGTGCTCTTGTAGGAAGTGCTGACAGTGAGCACATCGAGCTGATCGCGAGACGAGTAAAGGGGGCCGAATAATATGTATAAAGCATTTGGAATTGTAAACTCATCATCCAGAAACATCCGTGTAGAGGGACTTGAGGACTACCGTCCAATCGGAGCTTTCTCATTCCTGGGCAGATATCGTATGGTCGACTTCCCGATTTCCAACCTGAGTAACAGCGGCATTGACCGCATTCAGGTCTACGTGAAAGAGAAACCAAGAACTCTGGTTTCCCATATCGGCACCGGACGTCATTATAACATTAACTCAAAGAGCGGACGGCTGCAGGTTCTTTTCACTGACAGCGACCAGAGAAACAATATCTATAACACCGATATTGCTTCCTATTACGAAAATATGGAATGCATCGAAGAAATGCATCATCCATATGTAGTAATCACACCAGATTACATGGTTTATACTGCTGATTTTTCCAAGCTGATCGAGCAGCATATCCAGTCTGAGGCTGACATTACCCTGTTTTATCACGCAGTAGACAATGCGAAGGATGCTTATCTGAACTGTAATATCCTGAATCTGAACAAGCAGAAGGGTGTGCTCTCCATTGAGCCAAACCACGGAAATGCCAAGAACCGCAATATTTTCATGGACACTTACATTATGAAGAAGGATCTGTTTATCGAGCTGATCCGCAAGGCAAAGGCAATTTCTTCAGCCTTTACTCTTGCAGACATTATCAATGAGCTGCATAATGAGCTGGATGTAAGAGGAGTTTCCCACCGCGGCTTCTTCGCTTCCATCACAGATTTCCAGAGCTATTACAACGCCAATATGGATCTGATCGATATCAAGGCTGCACAGACACTTTTCGATCCGGAATGGCCAATTTATACCCGTACCAATGATTCCTGTCCGACTCACTATTATGAAACCGCCCAGATCCGCAACTCTGTCGTTTCCAACGGCTGTCAGGTGGAGGGAACCATTGAGAATTCCATTCTCGGCCGTGGCTGCATTATTCACAAGAATGCCGTGATCAAAAACAGTGTAGTTCTTTCCGGTGCTGAAATTGGTGAGGGCGTACATGTAGAGAATCAGGTAGTAGACAAGATGGTCAAAATCCTTCATGTGAAGGAGGTTGTCTCAGATCCGGCACTTCCTGGATACATTAAGAGAAGAGATATTCTGTAAATATTGCATTCCAGAACCTGTTTGAAAAATCAAACACACTTAGGAAAAACAAAAGTCCCGAGCGGTTTTGCCCGCCGGGACTTTCTTCTTATATTCTTACCTGCTCCAGCATTTCCTCTACCCTGCCTGGTATACTGGTACCGGCAGTAACAAGCTTCAGCTGCACTCCAGGCAGCTCCGGAAATCTCAGGGCCTCTACTCTTCTGCACATTTCCTTCTGGATTTCGGAAAGCTCCTCTTCCGTAGCCTTAAAAAATACTGTCACAAAATCATCGCCGGAATATCTGAGCACATCGCCTTTACCAGCCGCAACATCCCGAAGCACACCTGCAACCTGGCGCAGCACATCATCTCCAGCCTGATGTCCGAAATTCTCATTGATCCTTTTAAAGTTCTTAATATCCGCAAACATAAGAGCTGCTGCATTGTCCATTTTGCTCAGCTTCTCCACATAATAGCGTTTATTATAAACTCCGGTTACCGGGTCTATATAAACCTTCTCCTTATGAATCCTTACAGATGACAAGATCTCATCCCTGGAATACCCATCGGGCATAAAATCACCATCTATCCTGGAAGCCATCTCCAGACAGCAGGGCTTCCTATCAATCTCCACATACATGGATACCACCTGATACGGATCCTCCCCTGCAACCTCAAGCTTTGTCATGCGCTTCCCGGTCTGCATGCTGAGTCTGG
>ERZ857775.475-NODE-475-length-57382-cov-15.585431_pt1 | contig 57382 bp, 47 predicted proteins | sample MGYA00519698_ERZ857775 | MGnify/ENA primary metagenome ERZ857775 (study PRJEB31778, sample SAMEA3449363) | human gut metagenome | biome: human gut; feature: human-associated habitat; material: faeces | place: United Kingdom | collected 2010/2012 ...
TTGGCTGGCAGCGTAAAACTGCTTAGCCTTTATCTCAAATTTTAACGAACTATTGCTTCAACATAGAATTTTCTATCAGAGAGGACTTCAGCCGTCTTATGAGAAATTGCGGAGGAGTCGCTTAAATACTTTGGAAGCTTTTTGAACTTTACTTGTGGTTGAGAATACTCCACGTTACCAAAGAGAGACACTCCTCTTTCCACGGGTGGAGTATATTCTATTCCGTAGTAGTCCGTCACTACATCTTGATAATAATAGGTATAATACTTGTATCCGCAGAAAGCAAGTGCCAATATAAGCACTACCGCCAGCAAGATCACATACTGTTTCTTTTTCATTCTTGATCGATTATATGGTCCTTATGACTTTATACTTAATGCTCCCACTTGAGAGGATGGTCAGCATGGAAGCTAAATTGTTGTATTCCAGCAGAGAACAGCGTTGCTTCTATGCGAATAGACTTCGCCTTCTTCAATGCTTTTAAAAAAGCAGACTTCTTTCGAATAAATGCGAAATCAGTACCGCTGTTGGCACCTTCATCAAAGTAAAACTTCATTAGGGAATTATTGTCGAACTTTACCGTCACATAGTTATTCCCATAATATTCATTGCCGCCAAACTGATCACTGGACAATCTCAAATACACATCAAGTCCGCCAAACTTTTTGGCTTTACGGACAACAATACACATGTCACCACCGGAAAAGGCCCCTCCATTCTCATTATAGTCACTGCAGAGAATTGCAACATAATCAGTAGAACCTCTCATCTTATCCTTGCTAGTATCGTATTGCCATTCTGATTTCACGCCTTCAGTAGGGACACTTGTCGAGTCAACATAAACTGAATCTAAAGCTACATAACCTGAGTCCACAACTGCTGCATTATCGGTAGAAGAAGTCGGACTGGTAATTGTCAAAAGTGCAGAAATAAAGAATGCAGAAAGTACGCCTATAAACAGCACTATGTATAAGAAAACAGAATGGGAAGAATAAGTACTCTTCTCCTCTACAGACTTATCAGAATGGGCATTATTCTCCTCTGCCTTACTATCTTTGTCCTTGATTTGTAAGCCATCATCAGAGGGAGTTATCGCTTCCCCATGTTTAAGAGATTCTTCCTTTTTCTTCTCATCCTTCCATTTCTGGAACTCTTCGAATTCTTTTCTTTCTTCGTCAGTCATAGTCGTAAATATACTAAAGTTTCAGCATCACCCCCAAATAATGGGATAAAAACAACAGTTTCGCTATAACAAGTTGTATCCTTGTAGTCGCTAAAACGCGATAAAACAACGATTTAAAGAGCAACTGTCATAGATGCAAAATTACGCATTTTTTCGGAGGAGACCAACACCTTTAGTGTTAAAAGTTCATTGCGGACCAATTTGATGGCACTTTTCACCCGATTTTGGGCTTGGTCATCTGTTTCGCAGGATCTCATTGGAGAAGCAGGCGGGCGTTTCAGCCGTCCAGATCATATTTTGTCTCTCTGTCTTTTCCCTACAACAGGTGAAAAGCCTTCCGTGAGGCTTCCTCGGAAGGCACACCCGATATCGAAAACGTTAAACGTTAAAACGTTAATAGGGCGGGCTCGACAAGCGCACCCACCCTACCACTATATATACATAATCCCAATTACTCTTCGAACTCTACCAGCGCCTGACGGAAAACGGAGCGTACCCGGCCCAGTATCACCAACGAATGCTCCAGTTGCAAACGCAGGGAAGCCTCATCGCTGTAGAAGAACTCGCAACTGGCCGTGACCTCCGTGAGGTTGGTGTCTATGTAGATCTTTGCCAGCCTCACCTCTCGCGTGAGTTTGTTGCAGAGAGTGAGGGCCTTGATCTCCTCGCCTTCGCTCATCTCGTAAAACTGCGGCAGCATGACCACGAGGAAGGACGTTTCCTCCTGCTGGGTGGCAAGCACATAGAGGTGCTTCATCTGAAAGCGAAACAACACGTCGCCGTCGCTATCCACCCGCGGCTGGTAGCCCATGTCTTCCAGCACGCTGATGACCATTGATCTTTTGTCCATAATAATGCCCTCCAGCTATGATTCGTTGTCGTCCGTCAGTTCCTCGCAGCCCTCGCTCGTATCGTCGCTATCGGCGAACTGCTCCTCGATGGCCTTCACCGCCTTGCCGGCGAAGATTATGCCGGCCTCCAGATGGGCAATCATCCGAGGAATCAAGACCTCCAGGTCCTCGCCGCCGAAGAGCTCGCGCTCGTAGCAGAGCCACATGCTATGGCCCGGGGTGAACGCCTTGACATATTTCAGCGAGGCGTTGATCTTCTCCGAGAGCGCACAATATGTGGCGACATTCTCCTCGTCGTATTCATAGAAGCCTGGGAGCGCAATGGTCAGGAAGTCTTCGTCGTCCTCGTTGCACAGATAGAGAAGCGTCATGCCTTCATACTCAAACTCATAGCCGACGTCGTCGCTCTTCTCCAAGCAGAAACCAAGACGGGCAAAAGCCTCTAAGATTTTTTCTTTCATAATCGTTTACATTGATGGGTTATACGTTGTTGTTATCGAAATCCGATGCAGGCCGGCTGACCGTCCTTGTCCTTGGGCGAAAACTCCCTGTGGACGCGCTGGTATTCGCGCAGGTCGCGACTGCTGACCGAGGGGCTGCGCCCGGAGATGATCTCTTCGAGCTGCTTCTGGGTGATGTTCTGCAGCGTATGCTCTCCGCAGCCTATCGCCTCGTTGAACTTCTTGCGCGCTGCCGACTTCACGATATAGTTGATGTCGCTGCAGTTGTAGCCTTGCGTCATGTGGGCAAGCCGGTCCATGTCTATGCCCTCTTCCCTTGGCAACTTGGCCAGTTCCAGGGCAAACAGACTCTTGCGGGCCTCGTGGTCGGGCATATCCACATAGACCAGTTCGTCGATGCGTCCCGTCCTCAGCACCGCCTTGTCGATGCGCTCGGGATGGTTGGTGGCGGCAAGAACATAGACGCCTTTGTCGGAAGCATGGTTGAGCATACAGAGAAACTCGTTCACCTCGCTGTCGTAGTGCTGGTTGTATTCGTTTCCTGTGCGACGCGGCACCATGGCGTCAAACTCGTCAAAGAAGAGCAATGCCGGCGCGTGTCTCTCCGCATTCTTGAAGACCTCGCCGATCTTCTCCTGCGTGCCGTGCACCATGGTGCTGGCCAAATCGTCCGGGACGACCTTGATAAAGTGGATGCCAACCTCCTCAGCCATTTTCTCGGCAAAGAACGTCTTGCCACATCCCGCAGGCCCATAGAAGAGCATGGAGGGAGGACGGATGCCGTAGGCGTCGGCCAGATCACGATATTGGAGCACATTGATAAAGCCCTCCTTGACCCGCTGCTTCAGGTCCTCCATGCCGGCAATGTCGCCAAAGCCATTGCCATGCTTCTTGGCCGTCGGCTGAGGCTTGGGCCTGGGCTTGCTGCTTGACTGATCGCTCGTCTGGTCGCTCGTCGGCTTCCTCTGGGGAACCGCTGACTTTCCGCCACTGATGCGGCGGAGCCATTCCTTTTCGGCTGTTGTTCTATCCATCTTTGCGTCCTCCGTTTTTCGTTTTCGTTGTACGATGTTTATGTCCGTAGTCGTTGCACGACGTTTATATTCGTTTTCGTTGACGATCATTATATTCGTAGTCGCTGCTCGACGTCTATGTATATAGAGGGCGAAAAGCATGGAGATTCTATCAGCGCAAGTGTGTCCTACCAGTTTTTTATCCTGAATATTCTACTGGTTTTGACCCTAAAGATCTTACAGCTTTGACCTGAATATTCCACAGAATTTGACCCTAAGATAGCCACCTTCCCGATGGTAACTTAAGACCGACTTCGATGATAACTTATGGATAGCACGGAGGGTAACTAAAGGCTGCCACCTGGTCGATTGTGTTGCTTTGATTTTTGCACTTCCATTTTTTATTCTTACTTTTGCAGACATCATTCAGGCCCACCGGGTGAACCATCCACAAGGATTTATGAAGGTGGCAACCACGGCTTTCACCTGGTGATGAAGAAATGGATGAAGAAAAGAAATAAAGAAAAGGAAGATTTGAAAATGACAAAAGGATCACTTATACTTCTAACGTCAGTCATGATACTCGTGTCAACTCTCACCTGTCGGGCTGCTTGTCCCGACTCGATCCGCCAGCAAAAGATGTTGGAGGAGGAGCAGGACTTCTTGGCCAATATGAAGCCAGGACTGCAGCATATACAGATGATGGCCGTAAGGAAAGCAATGGAAGGCAATGACACCGAACTACAGCAGATAAGGCAGAGCCGAAACCAGCCGCCTACTTTGCCGGAAGGCGTCAAGACTTTCTATCCGAGAGAGAACATCTGTCTCTTCTCTCCCAAGCATGAGACTGACCGCAAGCGCCCCATCCTGCTCTACCTCCATGGCGGAGGATGGTGCTTTGGCAGCATCAACAGTTGCGCGCGGTTCTGTGCCGCTGTAGCCCTGGAGGCCGACTGCCTGGTGGCAGCATTAGACTATCGTCTGGCACCTACCCACCCCTACCCTGCCGCACTCGAAGATTGTCAAAGGGCAGTACGTTACCTGCAAGAACACGCGGCCGACTGGGGAGGCGACACCACGCTAATAGCCGTAGGAGGAGACAGTGCTGGGGGCAACCTGGCATTGGCGACCGCCATGTCAGCATCGGGCATTTGCAAAGTGATACCGATATATCCCGTGACCAAACTCTTCACCGAGAGGACTCCTTCTTGGGAAAAGTATGCCAAGGGATATGGCAACGATGCGGAGCTCCTCGAAGCGTTCAACGAAGCCTATGCCAATCGTCAGGAACGTAACCCGCTCGTGTCGGTAGGCCTGTGTGATGACGACGCATTGAAAACGTTGCCGCCCGCGCTATTCATATCGGCAGGCCACGACATTCTCCTGGACCAAACTGCAGAACTTGTCCAGCGCCTCCACAACCTTGGCAGACCCGTCATCTACCGCGTCTATCCCACCGCCACCCATCTATTCATAACAGTCCCAGGACAGCCCACAGCCTTTGAAGAAGCCGTCAAGGACGTGAGCAGGTTTCTGAACGACCATCATGCAGCCAAGTGACTTCCACATGAGATTCATAATGGCATGAGGAGTAATTGGGTTTAGCAGAAAGTTGGCAAAATATTTGGCAATATGGAAATATTGCCATTTCACCAAAAATCTACAGGGATGATGTTTTTTCTGAGATTCTTCATCCATGCCAAAAGTTTTACTTACTTTTGCAAGCCATAGCGGATGATGCCGCTCTATAGACAAAAAAATTTGTTATCAAAACGAGAAGTATGAAAAAGAATTGGATGATTTGGGGACTCGCCGCCATGGCGCTGATGTCCTCCTGTACAGACCAGAAGACCGCGCCAAGCACCGCGGACAACGACACCACCAGCGTGGCCCAAGACACGGCCTCTATCGACAGCATGGACCTGGCCTCCATCGCCGGCACCTACGAGGGCACCCTCCCTGCCGCCGACTGCCCGGGCATCAAGACCGTGCTCACCATCCATGCCGACAGCACCTACCAGCTGACGCAGGACTACCTGGAGCGCAAGGACGGCCACGACGAGGCCAGCGGCGTGCTGCGCGTGCTCGACGGCAAGGTACTGGTGCTCGAACGCCCGTCGAGTGGCGAGCAGACCTACTACAAGGTGAAGGACGACCAGCACGTCGTCATGACCGACTCGCTGGGCAACGAGCCCGAGGGAGAGACGGCCAAACTGTATGTGCTCACCAAGACGAAGTAGGACGCTGAGGCGTCTTTCTTCACGCCACGCAACGACCTGACGACTTTATCTTTTGGGGGCTGTGTCAAACCATTGGTTTTGGCACAGCCCCCAAAGCATATACCGACAAGGAAAACGCCTCGCACGCCCCGCCTATTCCCCCTCGGGCAAGGCTGGGACAATGCGACGGACGTGGCCTTCCCTGCGAGAGAGAATCAGGGGCACGCGCTCCACCACCACGACCGAGGTGTCGAGACCGAGCGCCTTGGGCTCGTCGATGCTGATCTTGCCTATGAGCGCATAGAGACTCATCAAGAGGTTGTGGCGACGGTCGAATGAGTCTTCGGGATAATAGACGCGATGGATGATGATGAAGCGGAAGTCGCCCGCCACACCATAGCGCCGCAAGGAGGGGTAGCAGCTGGTCAGATCCACCCTGCCCTCTGCCACCAAGTCCTCGACGACCTGGCGCAGATAGAGACTCACACGAGGCTCTATGCGGAAACCGATACGCATCGTCACGCTATAGAGCGTGTCCTCCACCAGCGTGCTGCAACTATACTCCAGCGTATCGGGCGCATCCACATACTCCAGGTTGATGAGCCAATAGTGGTCGGCACGCTTCGGCTGCTTGTTGATGATGGAATAGATCAGTTTGTCGTCCACGGTACTCTCCTTTCCCGTATGATTGACATAGACCAGGTTGGAGGCATACTTGGGTATGCGATCGTCGGCCTTGATGTCGGAGATGATCTGATAGTAGTCGCTCAGCGGCTTGCTGGAGATATGCTGACGGCGAATACGTTTGGCACGCACCCACACCAGCATCATGCAGAAAAGAACGCCCGCGATGAGCAACGTACACCATCCTCCGGCAAGAAACTTGGAGAGGTTGGCGGCCAGGAAGATGCCCTCTATGACACAGTAGCTGCCGACAAAGACCATGCAGAGGATGCGCGACACGCCCCTTTGGCGCAGGTAGAAGCCCAGGAGCAAGGTGGTCATCAGCATCGTGATGGTGATGGCAAGTCCGTAGGCGGCCTCCATGTGGGAGGAGTCGCGAAAGAGGAGGAGGATCAGCACCACACCGATATACATGGCCATATTGACCGCAGGGATAAACAGCTGGCCCTTGACATGAGTGGGATGCTTGATGCGCATCCGAGGCCAGAAGTCGAGGTTCATCGCCTCGCTCAAGATGGAGAACGTGCCACTGATGAGGGCCTGGCTTGCCACGATGGCTGCCCCTGTAGCCATCACGATGGAAAAGATCAGCAAGCCTTGAGGCATGATGGCATAGAACGGATTGACCGAAGCCGCCACGTCGGCATGGCAGAGGATCCACGCTCCCTGCCCGAGATAGTTGAGGATGAGCATCGTCTTGACAAAGGCCCAACTCACGGTGATGTTTCGCCTACCACAATGTCCCAAGTCGGAATAGAGCGCCTCCGCACCCGTAGTACAGAGAAACACCGCGCCCAAGACGAGAAACCACTCGGGCGACGTCGCCAGCAGCCGCAGGGCATAATAGGGATTGAGCGCCCGGATCACCTGCGGATAGGAGACGAGGCTGATCGTGCCGACCGCACCCAGCAGGAGAAACCACAGCAGCATGAAGCCACCAAACGACTTGCCGATGCTCTCCGTGCCGAAGCGCTGCACGAAGAAGACGACGGTGATGATGGCCAGGGTGATGGGGAGGACGGGCAGATGTGGACTGACGCTCTCCAAACCCTCGATGGCCGTGGTCACGGTGATGGCAGGCGTGATGATGCCGTCGGCCAGCAAGGTACCTGCTCCCATAAGGGCCAGCAGATAGATCCACTTTCTCTTGTGGCGACGCAGCAGGGCGTAGAGCGCCAGAATGCCTCCCTCGCCATGGTTGTCCGCCCGCAGGGCCACGAGGACATACTTGACGGTAGTCTGCAGGGTAAGCGTCCAGATGATGCAAGACAGCGCACCCAAGATCATCGGTTCGTCCACCCTTTGGCCCACATGGAGGATGGCCTTCATCACATAGAGAGGCGACGTGCCAATGTCGCCAAAGACAATGCCCAGCGTGACAAGCATTCCAATCCACCCCATACGGTTGCAGCGCTTCTCGGCAGTGCTTCCATTTCTCAAGTTACTCATACCATGAATACAATCAATTCGTTATACCTATTTGGAAAGAAGCCGCAAAGTTATGGCTTAAACCACAGAGCCGAGAATAATTTAACATCACTTAGCGAGTTTAACGGTCGTTACACAAGCGCCACCCTCACCACTCCTCCACAAAGAAAAGCACCACCCTCACCACTCCTCCACAAAGAAAATCGGCCATTGGAAACGACTTCTCCCGTTTCCAATGGCCGACCTGCCACTACCGCTATCCTGCGTCAATACACCTTCACCTCGTCCGTGAAGACCCACTCGCCAGGATTGTCCTCCTTGGCGGAGATACGGACGAAGCGCACCTTCTGCTTCTTGCCCTGATACGTCACCGTACGCGTACCGACCACATTGAGTCGCTCGCGGGTGTACGCCTGGTCATAGACAGGCACGAAATGGTCGCCGTCGCTGGAGATGCTGATGGTGACGCGGCTGGGATAGAACACCCATGCGCCGTCGCTCTGCATGAAATCGAGGCTGACGGTACTAAACCGCTTCTCCTCGCCCAGGTCGATGGTGATGTCGAAGGGAGCCACCGTCGTGTCGCGACGCTGCATGAATCCCTGCCAACGGCCGTCGCCATAGGACCATCCGCCACACATGCCGTCGGTCAGCGTGCCGTCGCCCTGTCCCACATACGACTGCGAGTAGGGTTGGTGATAAGTCACTCCTGCCCCGACTGCCAGATGGCGCACGGGCTTCTGCTTCTCCTTGCGGTCTCCCTTCTCCCGTCTGAGGTCGAAAGCCTGGACATGCTGCGCAGCCAGCCACGGATATTGCGCCACGACGGCAGCACTCAGCTCCTCATAGGAGCGGCTACGTCCGCTCCATCCCACCTCGGCAATGGCCAGTTCGCGGGGATAGAGCATATACTCGGCATAGTCCTCCGTCTTGATATACTCCGTCCAGAGATTGCCCTGCACGCCCAGCACACGACCCGTGAAGCCATCGCCACTATAGGGCGCGGGGTCAAAGTTCCAGAGGTTGCGCAGCGGCTGATAACTTCCTCCGGCAAAGGGTTCGGTGGGCGGAGCGTCCTGATAGCGGTCCAGGTAGTAGTCGCCAGGCGAGAGGATCACGTTGTGACCCCTGCGCATGGCCCGCTGAGCCGCCTTGATGTCGCGCCATACCATCACGTTGACGTTCTCGCCGAGCGAAGGCGCGTGGACAGCCAGACTGTCGTCGAGCACCTCGTCCCATCCGATGGCCTCCCTGCCCTCCAACCGGAGATAGGCAGCGATGCGCTGGATGAGATATCCCTGCAGGTCCGCCGTACTGCGGAGCCCCAGCAGCCGAGCCTTGCGCTGGCAGTTGGGGCACGATCCCCAGCTACCCTTGCCTGCCTCGTCGCCACCGATATGGATCCACTTCGACGGAAACACCTCCATCACCTCGTCGAGGATATTGTGGAGCACGGCATAGGTCGTCTCGCTCGACGGACACACATCGCCTTGCGCCTCCTGGTTGCCCTCACACTTCAGTTGGGGACAAGCCGCGGTGAGTTCCTCGCTATGTCCCGGCATCTCGATCTCGGGCACGACCGTGATGCCTTTCTTGGCAGCATAGGCCACCAGTTCGCGCATCTCGTCCTTCGTATAGTAGCCTCCATAGGCCCCGGGATCGCCCTCCCTCATATAGCGGCGGTCGTTGTCGATCCACCATTTCGTCCAGTCGCTCTCCGTGCGCCATGCCGCATTCTTCGTCAGTTCGGGATAGCGGTCTATCTGCATGCGCCATCCTCCCGCATCGGTGAGATGGAGGTGGAGGCGATTGACCTTGTAATGGGCGAGGACATCCACCTGCTTCTTCAGAAAACTCAGCGGGAAGAAATGGCGAGAGATGTCGATCATGCAGCCACGCCACTCATAGCTCGGCCAGTCCTCGATATCGCAGACGGGCAGCAGGTCTCCCTTGCGGAGCTGGCTGATGGTCTGTGTGGCATAGAAGAGGCCCGTGGAGTCGGCATAGGCCACCCGCATCGTGTCGGGCGTGATATGAAGTCGGTAGTACTCCTTGCCGTGGCCCGCCCCAGAAGTCTCCTCCATCAGGACGACACCCTTTTGCGGATTGAAAGTGCCCTTGCCAAAGACGGCCTGCTTCGGCTGCGGCAACAGTTGCTGTGCGCCGACGGGAGTGACGGCAACAGAGAGCGATACGGCGGTCAGTGCCACCAGGATAGTATTTCTTTTCATAACCTTAGCAATGGTCAAGTGATGGTAAAGAAGTATTGCACGCGTCAGTCGATGAAGCGGCGGGTGATTTTTTCATAGGCGTCGATGCGGCGGTCGCGCAGGAAGGGCCACCAGCGGCGCACATTCTCGCTATGCTTGAGGTCGATGTCGAACAGGCGCAATGCCTCCTCGCTGTCCGACCCCTGCCAGAGGAGTTCGCCCTGAGGCCCAGCCACAAAACTGGACCCCCAAAACTGGATGCCACCCGAGCAGGCCTGTCCCTCCGTCTTGCCTACGGGCGAAGGCTCGAAGCCCACCCTGTTGACAGCGACGACAGGAAGTCCGTTGGCCACAGCATGGCCGCGCATCACGGTGGTCCACGCCGTGCGCTGGCGCTGCTGTTCCTCCTCCACGTCGGAGGGTTCATAGCCGATGGCCGTCGGGTAGATCAGAATCTCTGCCCCCTGCAAGGCCATCAGGCGCGCTGCCTCAGGATACCACTGGTCCCAGCAGACCAACACGCCCAAGCGGCCCACACTCGTGTCGATGGGACGGAAACCGAGGTCGCCAGGAGTAAAGTAAAACTTCTCATAGTAGGCTGGATCGTCGGGGATGTGCATCTTGCGATACTTGCCTGCGATCGTTCCGTCGCGCTCTATCACCACAGCCGTGTTGTGATAGAGACCTGCCGAGCGGCGCTCAAAGAGCGACGTGACGATGACGACGCCCAGACGTTTCGCCAGTTCACCATAGAACTGGGTCGATGGACCGGGGATAGGCTCCGCCAAGTCGAAGTTGGCTACGTCCTCCGTCTGGCAAAAGTAGAGCGAGTTGTGCAACTCCTGTAGTACGACGAGCTGTGCCCCCTCCTGGGCCAGTTGCTCCACGGAGGCAGCCAGGCGGCGCATGTTGTCCGCCACGTCGGCGGTATTGTGTTGTTGTACGATTCCTATTTTCATTGTGAGTCTTGTGATATGTTCTACGATATGAGGGCCAACGGGGCTTTCCCTCCGCCCCAGCCCCTTCGGTTTATTCGCCTCCTTGGGCCACGCCTACGGGGATCTGCATGGTCAGGCAGTGGAGCGATCCGTGCTGCTGGATGACGGCCCGCGCGTCCACTCCCACCACCTCATGGTCGGGGAAGGCTTCGCCGACCACCTGCAGCGCCTCGGCGTCGTGGTGTGGCTGATCGTAGGTAGGCACGATGACTGCCCCGTTGACGATCAGGAAATTGGCATAAGTGGCTGGCAAGCGATTCCCCTCCTCGTCGAGGATGGCATCGGGCATCGGCAAGCGCAGCAGTCGGTAGGCCACTTCGGCCTCGCGATTGATGGCCTGCAGGTCGGCCTCCATGGCCTTCAGGTCGGCATACTGCGGATCGGCCTCATCGTCGCAACCCACATAGAGCAGCGTATGGCCCGGCGCACAACGCACCAGGGTGTCGATATGGCCGTCGGTATCATCGCCCTCCAAGGATCCATGACCGATCCAATAGACCCGGCCCACGCCGAAAGCCTGTCGAAGCCGTTCGTCCAGGTCGCCCTGCGTGAGGGGCTGGTTGCGATGAGGGGCCAACAGACAGACCGAGGTCGTAAAGAGATGGCCCTCGCCATCAGCCTCAACCGATCCTCCCTCCAGCACGAAGTCGTCCCAATGGTCCATCGGACAGCGGAAGACTCCCTTTCCCTGGAGCACGCGTCCCAGCTGGTTGTCCTGGTCGCTGGCAAACTTCTCGCCCCAGCCATTGAAGCGGAAGTCCATCATCCGCAGCCGTCCCCTGCCGTCGGAGAGCGTCAGCGGCATCGTGTCGCGCGCCCATGTGTCGTTGTATTCGGCCTCTATCCAGCGTATCGCCTCCAGCGCACGATTGCTCACCCGACCTGCCAACCACGCTCGTGCCGCCGCCGTATCGCGCACCACGAGCCACACGGCCTCATATCGGGCAATGGCCTCAATAAACTCGACATAGGTCTGGCGTATCTCGTCGAGGATATAGGCCCAGTCGGTCTGCTCGTCGGGCCACACCAGCACGACGGCCTCCTGCTCTGCCCACTCGGGCAGCAACTGGAAAGCCTCATCGGGAGTATTCTCTCTTATCATGATCTGCTTGTTCCTTATTCCTATTGGTGATTGTGTAGGTGCAAATTTAGCAAAAAAAGCCGACACGGCCAAAGAAAAGGAGGGTTCACGCTGCAAATGCGCAGCTTTTTGCCTAGATGCCTATCCGCAAACCTCAGTAAATGGAGAAAAGCCACGGGGGAAGTATGATTTTTTTGCCGTCTGATGATGGGTATCTCAGAAATTTTGTGTAAGTTTGTGGCCGAAATATTTACTCATCTTAAACAACCGATTTATGATCAATCGCTTATTGAAATTTCTGGATGCGTCGCCCGTCAATTTCCTCGCCGCGCGCAACATAGCCTGTGAACTCGAGCAGAACGGCTACCGCCGCCTTGACCCTCAGCAGCCCCTTGGCGAACTGAAGGCTGGCGACAAGGTCTATGTGACGAAGAACGACTCTTCGGTCTATGCCTTCCGCCTGGGTCGCAAACCGCTGGCCGAGACGGGATTCCACATGATTTGCGCCCATAGCGACTCCCCCACGTTCCGCGTGAAGCCCCATGCCGAGATGACGGGTGAGGGCGGCCTGGTGCGTCTGAACACCGAAGTCTATGGTGGCCCGATCCTCTCTACGTGGTTCGACCGTCCGCTGACGCTCGCTGGCCGCGTCATCGTGCGTGGCAAGGATGCCATGTCGCCCGAGACAATGCTGATGCACGTCCGTCGTCCGCTGCTCCAGATCAGCAACCTCGCCATCCACTTCAACCGCCAGGTCAACGACGGCGTGAAACTGAGCAAGCAGAAGGATATGCTTCCCCTCCTGGGACTGATCAACGACGAACTGGAGCAGGGCAACCTGCTGATGAACGTCATTGTCGAGGAGCTCAGCAAGCAGCGCCCCGTCAGCCACGAGGACATCCTCGACTTCGACCTCTACCTGGCCGACACGCAGCCCGCCTGCACCTTCGGCGTCCACGACGAGTTTATCTCCTCGGGCCGCCTCGACGACCTGTCGATGTGCTTTGCTGGACTCGAGGCTCTGATTGCAGCTCCCGAGAATGACACCACCCAGGTGCTCGCCATCTTCGACAACGAGGAGACGGGATCGCAGACCAAGCAGGGTGCTGGCAGCCCCTTCCTGGCTTCGATGCTGATGCGTATTGCCCGTCAGCAGAGTGGCACGGAGGAAGCCTACTGGCAGGCGGTGGAGCGCGCCTTCATGATCTCCGCCGACAATGCCCACGCCTTCCATCCCAACTACGCCGAGAAGTACGACCCGACCAACCACCCCATGCTCGGTGGAGGTCCCGCCATCAAGTTCAACGCCTCCCAGAAGTATGCCAGCGACGCCGTCTCTGCTGCCATCTTCGCCGAGATCTGCCGCAAGGCGGGTGTGCCCTGCCAGCGCTTCGTCAACCATAGTGATGTGGCGGGCGGTAGCACCCTGGGCAACATTCTGGCCTCCACAGTCCCCCTGCGTGGTGTCGATATGGGCAATGCCATCCTCGGCATGCACAGTTGCCGCGAGACGGGCAGCGTAGCCGACCATGAGTACTGCGTCCGCGCCTTCACGGAGTTCTACTCCCTGTAGCCTCCTGCCGCCCTCAGCACCCACCCCCGTCGGATGCTGAGGGTCCAGATAAAAAACGATCGGCCATTGGAAATCATTTCTCATTTCCAATGGCCGATGATTATTTCAAGGACAATATCCCAAAATCATTCCAACATCATCCCGAAGGCTTCCCGAAAGCATCCCGAAGAAACAGCCTATGCGGAGCGTCCCGATTTCGTTACATCGCAATCGCTACTTGTTCATCAGTTTGCCAAACAGCGTGAGCATCTGCATGACGGTGTCCTTGCTACCGACGGGTATCTTCAGGTGGGCCTCACCCGTCTCCTTGTCAGTCTCCACGATGCTATCGACCAACTGCTGAGTAGCCTCAGCCGACTTGAGTGTTTCGGCCAGTCCACTAAAGAAGGAAACACCCTGACTGACTAATTGCTGGGGATGGGGCGAAGCATGGTGGCTGGAAGGCCGCTCCTGCGCGCCGTCCTGTGCCTTCGTTGGCGTCTGTCCTTGAGAAGGATCGTGATTCGCAGGAGGCTCCTGGTCTGCAACAGCCCCATGGTCTGCTGAAGGAAGCTGCCCCTCGGAAGACTGGTGGGTTGCTAAAGATTCATAATCTGCTGAAGACTCATACTCTGCTGAAGGCCCATAGTCCACAGACGATTCCTGATCTACAGAAGACTCATCGTCTGCCTCCGATGCGTCAGCGAGCGCTTCGTCCAAAGAGGCCTCCACAGACGTCTTCCCCTTCTGCTCTTGCTCCACCTCTTCGTCCACATACTCCACCTCAGGAGCGTCTGGCGTTGCCTCCATGACAACTGCGAGGTCGTCCATGAGTTTCTTAAACTTGCTCTCATCGACAAATACGGTGTCTGCACCGCCGTCCAAGACTCCCTCAAACATCGACTTCTTAAATCGCAGTTTGTTGATCATACCCTCCTCGATAGAACCTTTCGAGACAAGGTTGATGATCTGCACGGGCTTCTCCTGTCCGAGACGGAAGATACGGGCAATGCGCTGTTCAAGGACAGCAGGATTCCATGGCAAATCCATGTTGATGAGTGTGCTCGCCACCTGGAGGTTGAGACCCGTAGATCCAGCATCAGTGGAAAGAAACACCCGACTCTCGGGAAGCGTTGTGAAATCATCTACCAGTTCCCCGCGCCTTTTCGACGGCACTCGCCCATTGAGATACTCATAGCGTATGCCCCGCTTGTCCAGTTCCATCGCCACCAGACGGGTCATGCGCTCCCATTCGCTGAAGACGACCACCTTCTCGTCCCCACTCTCCAAGACATTGTCCAGCAGGTTCATCACCTCCGCTATCTTGACATCACTACGCGTCGTGAGATTTTGTTCCAAGATAAAGGTGCTGTCGGCCACCATCCGCATCTGACCCAGCAACTTGAGCACGCGCAGCCTGTCCTGCTCCGTCATGTAGTGGTATTTGCGATACTTGTTCAGGATCACCAACAAGTCCCACTTAAACTCCGAGTGGAGATCGTCCTGGCGTTGAGTCATCGGGACCAGCACAAACTGGTCGCTCCGCTTGGGCAACTGCAGACGCACGCCTTTCTTCGTCCTCCGCAACAGTCGGTTGCTGACGGCCTCGCCTATGGCGTTGAGGTCCTTATAGCCCATGATACCGCCCGTCTCGGGATGGAGCAGGATGTGCTGGTCGCGAAACTGGTAGTAAGGTCCGAGACAAAACTGGTCCACCAGTTCCATGTTGGCATAGAGCTCCTCCAACTTGTTCTCCATCGGCGTGCCAGACAGCAAGACCGCATAGCGCGACGCTATCTTGCGGGCGGCACGGGAGATCAGCGTGTCCCAATTCTTCAGCCGCTGTATCTCGTCCATGATCAACACGTCGGTATCCAACTTGCCCAGGTGTCTGACGTCGTTGCTCATCGTGTGGTAAGAGACAATCTTGTAGGGTGCGGACGCCTTATACAGTTTGTCGCGCTTAGCAGGAGTGCCCTCTACGACCACCACCTTCGGAATGGTCAAGCCGTCCTCCACGCCTTTCCCACTACTCTCTACCCTGTCACCGCCTGTGAATCGTTCTATCTCCCGCTTCCACTGGTATTTCAGCGACGTGGGACAGACCACCAGCACCTGCTCAGCCATGCCCTCACGCAGATAGACCTCTGCCGAGGCGATGGCCTGCAACGTCTTGCCCAGTCCCATCTCGTCGGCAATGATGGCCTTGCCGGCACGCACGGCGAAGCGCGTCCCCTCCTTTTGGTAGGGATAGAGCGGTACGGTGAGCATTTGGTCGAGATATTCGTCCGTGTATTTTTCCTCCAACAACCGGCAACGCTTGATCCGGTCACGCCGCTCCAGGACATAATCGAGGGCGTCGTCATAGCAGCGAAAGTCGGGAGCAATGGCTTTGGCAGCCTGGATGAACACGTCAAAGCGGGCATAGGCATCCTCGCGAAGCACACCCGACTCGTCAAAATAGTCTTTCGCCAATCGCTCCAGCATCTCCCGACCATGGTCGCCGATGCGTATCTTCACCCTGCGCGGCCCTTTGTAGTCGATATAGACCGAACTGTAGTCGGGCTCTGCCACCTGCACCTTCTTGCGCTTCTTCCTCACCCAGAGTTTCACGGCCTCCATGTGCTTACAAGTGCCGAGCTGCGAAGTCTTGAAGTCATAGCAGGAGCAGTAGTTCCACAGGCTGTCCTTCCCCCGATATACCACCTTGTATTCGTTTCTCGTAGCCGCATTGACCACCCGAAACTCTCCCGGAGCATACTGTTCGTCCACCATCCGTATGGCAAAGGTCTCCTTCTCGGCCTGCAGCTTTCGTAAGGCCACCTGCCACTCCTCGAGCTTCATGCCCGCAGGCTTCTGCATATTGTTTATTTTCGGCATCACCACCTTGGCTCGCTTGTGCCGGCCCTTCGTCTTCTTGGCGCCTTGGGCTGTCGCCTTCCCTCGCCTTTTGCCCCCGTCCTTTTCAGGGTTTGAGGCTTCCGCTGGAGATTGTTCTTCTTTCTTCTCTATATGTACCTTTTTCATGGTGCTCATGATGTTCTAACAGTATTAATGTGACTATTCGCTGACTTTATTTCCATGCGCTACCTACGCCTCCTTCCAGTCGTCAATCGTTCCCGTACGCGACGAGAAACTGACGCCCACGCGATGGACGGGACGGGAGTCGGCCTCATAGGGGCGCGCATACCCCTTCTCCTCTATCTGGTGCAAGGCGTCGTCCGCCGTGCCGTCGAGCTTGAACTCAAAGATATACACCCCCGTGGGCGTCTCGACGATGCAGTCGGCCCGGCCCTCGCTCTGCTGCTTTTCCGTGAGCACGAGGTAGGTGCTGAGAATGCGGAAGATAAGGTAGAAAGTATAGTGGAAATAGCGTTCCTTCTCCGTCTCCATGTCCTTCCGACGCATCGAGTAAGGGATGCTGGCAAAGAAGGCCGTCAGGCTCTTGCGCCATGTGTCGAGGTCATCGCGCAGGAGAGCACGCGTCAGTTGTATCGCCAAGGTGTTCGCCGACTCCTTCGTGCCGAGATAGTTGGAGGCAATCAGCGTGAGGAAACCCTTTTTCACCTCGTTGTTGGGCAGATCGAGCAGGTAGGAGTTGGAGAAGCGGTCGTAGTCCTTGATGGTCAGATAACCGCTCTGATAGATCATTGGCAACGGGCGCTCCACGTCCGCTCTGTAGTCGATAAAATCCGAGGTGTCGTAATACTTCCCCGTCAGTTCGTTGAGATTCTCATCCGTATGGCTGAGTAGGCGAACCAGGTAACTGGGCGTACCCGTACGAAACCAATAATCCTGGATATCCCTAACGCTAAGCGCATTGAGCAGGCTAAAGGGATTGAAGATGTCCGTCTTCTGCTTACTGAAATGATAACCGTCATAATGCCGCTTCAGCAACAAGCGCACCTCCGCGGGGCTCACCCCCATCTCGTCCGCCATAGCGTCCATCTCGTCATGAAACGTCCCCTCCAGTTCTGCCTCCGTGATACCGCAGACCGCCTCGTAGGCCGCACTCATACTGATATCCTCCGGCTGGTTGAAACCGCTGAACACACTCACCTGCGAAAACTTCGTCACACCCGTGAGCAGCACGAAGCGCAAGTCTTGGTCAGCAGCCTTGAAGGCAGAGTAGAAACCCTTGAGCGTCTCGCGGTTGATGTCTTCTACCAGCACCTCTCTGCCATTGCCTACTACTTCCGTCCTTCCCGAGTCGAGCACATCCAGCAGCGGCTTGTCATACTCATCAATGAGCACCACACACTGCTTGCCCGTCACCCTGTGCACATGGGCGAGCAGATCGACAAAGCGCTTGCCATCGTCGAAGTTGGGATTTCCCTCGTAGCCATACTGCTTCTCCCATTCCTCTATGATACCCCGAATCAGTTTGGGTAGCGTGTCCCCACCCTTCGTATAGTTCGTACTATTGAAGTCGATATGGAATACAGGATATTGTTCCCACTCCTGCTCCAAGTCCTCGATAGCCAGACCACGAAACAACTCCCGCTCCCCACCGAAATAATACTTCAGCGTAGAGACGAGCAAGCTCTTGCCAAACCGACGAGGACGGCTCAGAAAGTAAATCTTACCCTCCGTCACCATCTTGTGCAGCAAGGCCGTCTTGTCCACATAGACAAAACCGCCGTCAACAATACTCTTAAAATCCTGTATGCCGATGGGATACTTCATACGCAAACCCTTTTTGTTTGCAAAGATAGTGCAAATCGAAGACAATACAAAAAGAATGTGATTCTTTTTTATTATTGAGATGCAGCCTATCTTATTTAAAGATAGTGCAAATCGAAGACAATACAAAAAGAATGTGATTCTTTTTTATTGTTGAGACGCAGCCTATCTTATCCAAAGATAGTGCAAATCGAAGACAATACAAAAAGAATGTGATTCTTTTTTATTGCCCCAAAACCTTGCAAATCCGGATAAAAACTAATAACTTTGCACCGTGTAAATACTAATAACACCGCACTGGGTATTTACTAATAACCCTGCACCAGGTATTTACTAATAGACACCCATCATGTACATACTAATGGGCAGATTAAAGTTGAAAGAATGGCAAGTATTCAAGAAAAGTTAGCAGATTCACTGAGCGTACTCAAGAAATATCAGGACGAGAACAACAGTGACATCATTCAGGGCATGAAGACCTTGGGCGAGACACATACAAAGCGTCTTATAGATAATGGTTACTTAGAACAAGTAATCAAAGGATGGTATATGCCTACCATGCCAGGTATGGAAGGAGACACAACCGTGTGGTATGCTTCCTATTGGAAATTCATAGTAGCATATTCCAACAACCGTTTCGGAGACAACTGGTGTCTTACTCCAGATGAATCACTTGATTTCTATGCCGGAGAGACAGTAGCCCCTACTCAATTGATAATCCGTTCATCAAAGGCAAGCAACAATATTGTAAGTTTGAAGCATGGTGACTCGATGCTGGACATCACAGCAACAATGCCAGCACATATTGTAGTTGAGCAAAGATATGGATTAAGGCTCTACCCTTTGGCAGAAGCTTTGGTTTTCTGTACACCAACATATTTCAGCAGAAACTCAGTCAATGCCCGGACCTGTTTGTCTCTGGTTGGCGGAGCTGATGAAATCCTCAAAGTGGTGGCCGACGGAGGAAACTCTTCCAGAGCCTCAAGACTTGTTGGTGCTTTCAGAAACATCGGGCGAACTGACGTTGCAGAAACTATTCTACAATTCATGAAGAGACTTGGCCACGAGTTACGCCCAGAGGATCCATTTGAAGACACGACGCCCAGCCTATCAGGAACAAGTAGGAACACTTCACCCCATGCCATCAGGATCAGGCTGATGTGGCAGAAGATGAGAAAGCAAATACTCGACCTTCCACTCATTGCCCCCACACAAAGCCAAACCACAGAGGCAATACTAAGCAACATGGATGACAACTATATACGCGACAGTTACCATTCGTTATCCATTGAAGGCTATCGGGTTACAGAAGGACTTATCGAACGCGTTCGCTCTGGCGAGTGGAATCCGGAAGACGACAAGATTGATGCAGATCGCAAGAACGCTTTAGCAGCACGAGGCTATTACCAGGCATTCCAACAGGTCAAAGAGAGTGTCAAGGCAATCCTTCAAGGAGCCAATGCCGGCAATATCGTCAGCAGAGACTTTGACAAATGGCACTTTGAAATGTTCCAGCCTTGCATTACTGCCGGCATTATCAAACCCTCAGACCTTGTAGGCTATCGATCCCATCAAGTGTATATTCGAGGTTCCAAGCACACGCCTCTTCCACCAGAAGCCCTCAGAGACGCCATGTCTGCGCTCGCCGAACTCATGGAATCAGAGGAAGACGCGATCGTCAGAGCCGTATTAGGCCATTTTTTCTTCGTGTATATCCATCCTTACATGGACGGAAACGGTCGCACAGCCAGATTTATCATGAACGCGATGCTCGTCACAAGTGGTCACCCGTGGAGGATTATCACAGTTGAAGAAAGACAGTCATACATGGCAGCACTTGAAAAAGCAAGCATTCATGGCGATATCACCGACTTTGCACAAATCATCTGCTCATAGCAAACGCTATCATTCCAGCCGCCAGATTTTGGTGTCAGACCGTATTTTGCCACCAAAGATTTTGGTATTAGGCAGTATTTGGGCAAAATAAATTTTGGTATTAGGCAGCATTTTGGCAAAATAAATTTTGGTATCAGGGATTTTCCATGTGACTCAGATAGGTTTCAACTCGATTATGTGTTACTATCGAGGCGACATTTTCATACTACATTCTCCGCAAATTGAAAATCTTGGGAATTTTGGATTGAAAATCTTGGGAATTTTGCACCTTAATATACAATCCACAGTTTCGCAAGTTCCAATGGATTTTATTCTGTTTATCGCCGTATCTGTTTTCCGAGTGGCACATCGTGCCACAGCTTTGCATTCAGATAAAGCAGTCGAGAACTCGTTCTCGTAAGGCTTTGTATGGATGAAAAGCAAGTCGAAGACTCGGAAAACAGATACGGGGTTTATCTCGATTTTTGTCTAAATTCCACCCAGCATCAGGTTTTTGTCTAAGATCACCCAATAGCAGGTTTTTGTCAACCAACACCCACAGCCCATTAAAAGGGCAAAGTCCCTCTCGGCACTCCATAATCCGTACAACTCTCCATTCCCTCAATCTCTTTCCACGCCTCATGCAAATAAACATTCACATCCTCAGGCAGTTTTCCTTCTTTCGCCAACTTCTCAAACTCCTCTGTCAAGTCTCTTATGGCATATTCTGGACTATACATATCATCAAAATACTCCCAGTGCCTATCCATCACAAAGTGTCTGCACATGGATTTCGTCAGTTGCAGGAACATCAATGCTGCCGTCTGGTATTCTCCAACGGCAAGCAACGTCTCAATATTCTTGTTCTCTTCCAACATCAGCTGCCAGATGCTATAACAATCCCAATCCACATTTCTTTTGTTGAAGATACGCTGTTCATAGTCCTTGTTCAGTGGTATCAGTGACTTGGCCTCTTTCTCTGCCTCCAGCATCTGTCGCTCTTTCTCCCGTCGTCTCCGTTCAGCTTCTCTTGCAGCGCGTTCTTCTTCGTCATTCATCTCTCGCTCGATATTCAATGGCTCTCCCGTGAATTTCTTGCTTGGTGCCAACATCTGTATATTGTTCTGCACTCGTTTGAAGCCATCAAACCGTGACAGATGCGTAAAGATATATGTGAAGACATCTTCTCGCTTCTCTTCGTTGTTCCATGCTGCCACACTATCTACCAATGCAGCAAAGCTCGCATAGATCAGTTTGCCGATACGTAGCTTGTAATCATTCAGATAGTCTCTAATGTCCTCCCTATATATCAGCAATGGCAGATGTTCGCACAGCCCCATCGCAATGGCATACGCAGCGTCAGGCCTCCCCTTCGCCAACACAGCCGGTATCGACTTCTTCTCCCAGCGCTCCAGTAGCCGAAGCATATACAAGAAATCATCCTTGTTCTCAGGCCGAAACTCCACCTCCTGCTTGAAGTACTCGGCGTAAGCCTCCTCCAAATCCACCGTCAACCCCTTCGGGATATAATCTATCTTCGGACGCGCCATGCAGCTTCTACGCCTGCGCACCTCGGCAGCTTCATCCAGTCTTTTCTGATGGGCAATACGTTCTTCTTTGTCTCTACGAACCTTCTCCAGCTCTTCTTGAAACTCTGCTGTCTGCATGGTCTCTGCACACAGCAGCTTATCTATCTGCTTTGACAGGTATCTGCTCCATGCCTGATAATTGCTTTCATCCACGCAATCAGGGCAGGGAATACCACTCATGCTCCATGTATTTTCAGACAGGTAGAAAACTATGCTATATCTTTTCTTGTTGCTCATATTCTAAATACTTCTCCACCAAACAGTCGTACCCAAACACAAACGTGTCTCTCTTAGCATCCCCATACAGAAAATCCTCGAAACTGGTAAATGAAGACTGAAATATCTGCCCATACAGCATATCGTAAAAAATAGAGTTCCCCACCGCAGTATCGCTCTGCGCTAATGCCGCCACTCGGATGGGGATAAAAGTTTATTTACTATTACTTATTCTGAAAGAATAATCATGACTTATTCTATAATAGTCAAAGCCAAACTGTTCTATTTGTGGACAACTTATCTGTGCTCCATTTTCGCCAGCCTCCTCCGCTTCCATCAGACGATTTCTATTGAAAGCATTAACAGCATTGTCCCCTGTTCGCTTTATGAGGTATGACATTAAACATACCTTTCTTTTCTTGTTGTTTATATACGACGATATTGATGGCACCTCTGTTAAGGTTTCCAAGCTCTGATAGAGTTGAAGCTCAACCTTTTGATATTTTCCTTTTGGAAAAACAACAGTTCTTGTTCCATCTTTTTGGGTCTTTTCAATAGGACGAGATAGATTTTCTATTCCGCCTATAGAGCTTGTCACCTCGCACAATAGAATAATATTATAAGTGTCAGTATCTGTCAAGATAAAGTCACACCTGCGCTTACCATCAGAGATTTTGGTACCTGTATATCTGCCAATATATGTATCATAATTGACTACACTCAAGTTAAATGGATTTCCACAAAAAGACGCGTAACCCTCTTTGTAACCAACAACAAATTGTGTATTGTCCTCTGTAAGGTCAAATTCACTCAAATTTGTTGTGTTTTCATCACATATACATCTTCTTCCTACGCCATAAAACGCAGGAAGGTCATTTTCCAAGAGACTCTTCATTTTGCAATTGCTTTAATTCTTGGTATTTATCATATATGTTATTGATATCCTCTGAGAGTCTATCCGTGTTGACGTAGTGAATGTTTTTAACTTTCAAGTCAGCTACTCCTCCCGACAGAATCTGGTATACCGAAAGGTCATCATAGCCTACATGTGCACCGTCAATATCCGTCTTGCAGTCGTGAGCCTTCATCAACAGATTCAGAGAATTAATTATATATGGACTATGTGTAGCAAGTACCAATCCTATTTCACGGCTGTCGACCTTTGAATAAAACGCCAATCGTATTATTTCGTTCAACATCTGAATCTGAGATGTTGGGTCAAGACTCAATTCCGGTTCCTCTATATGTATGTGTACATATTTTGGCATATCTGTAAGTTCCATTTCTGGGCGATACTGAGTGGTAAGGTTTTTTTCAAACAACAAGTCAATGATACTACGTTTTTGAGCCAACTTAAAGTCAAAAGCCTGGGCATAATAGTTCATCATGGCTATTAAAGGCGCAGTTGTCTGTATACCTGAAGACGCATGGCGAAGTTCAAACGAAGAGTAATTGCTACCCTTAGGCTTAAGTATAAACTTCTTTTGGTTGTTGCCTCCGCGTTCAACATTCATATCCAAACCGATATAGTTAAGATCAAAATGCTTTATTGCGTCAGTTGCATTGTCAAATTCGGTAAATGTTTCATTAAAGAAGAATCCCAAATAAGCGTTTTTAGCCAATGTGCCTTGACTTGATAGTGGAGCAATTGCACTTCTTGATTCTGCTACCCACACTTCTTTGAAGAAGCATAAGTCCTCGTTGGGTATTATAGCATTGTAAGACAACTTGCCTCCTGAATAACTTACAGAATACGAATTCCCGTTTATAGTAACAACATAATGAATGTATGTATCTGCAGTAACCAGTACACTCATATTATCACGCAGCAAGTCCCTGAATCTAAAGTTTACAACATTCTCTTCTATATGCGAGTTATGGAAATAAGCTCTGATAGAAAGGCGTTTGAATATGTAGCGCATTAACACAAGAGCCTTCATAAGTGTACTCTTGCCACTTGCTGAATTTCCGACAAACACCGTTAGCGGTTTTATATCGACAACGCCAGTATCTTCAAGAGGTCCTAAGTTCTTTATATGTATTGTTTCGTGAATCATAACCTTAATTATTTAGCAGATAAACTTTAAAATACAAAGATAAACTTATTTCTTGAACTATGCAAGAATGCAACCTCAAAAAAGCTGTGATGATAGTAACAATATGGAGAAATAGAGTAAGCCGGTCCAATCCTTCAGGTTGTCCATAATGTCGGCCTTGCCACGCCCACACTTGTTGTGGGTGTTGACGAGGAAGACGGGGATTCCTGTTGTCACCGAGCGATACTGAATCAGATAATGTCCCATCATACAAGGGCTCTATCATTCCACAGGCAGCCTGGTGCCAGTCATCCATCGTGGCCGCAGCCATCGGAAAGCCATCCTGCGCCATCTTCTTTATCTGACGGTTGAACGGCTGATGGAGAACGTACTTCGCCTGTTGTTGAATGCTTTCTTGCCTTGTACCATAATTTGAACATTTTAAAATCACGGTGCAAAGGTGCGAAACTTTTTCTAGGCGCAGAATACGGCTTTCACCGAATACTTACATTGCTCTCATTCACACAATCAGGACAAGCCACGCCCCGCCTGCCCCATGACCTTTCAAACAGGCCGAACTCCCAATCGTATATCTTCTTGCCACTCATACCTATCAATTATTATCATGCTGAGTTTCATTGTCATCACGACTTTCTAACCATTTATCAACAACGGCTTGATAATTCACTTTCTCTTCATCCAACCATTTTTCAATAAAAGCAGGATTATTGCTGTTAGGTCGAGGATCGGCCGTATTCATTCTTGCAACTACAGGAGTTCTAACACAATCGCCCATTATGATTACATGTTGCTGCGGAAGGGTAGGTAGTTGACCCAGAATATCCGAATTTGCAGATGACACTAGTTTTCGCACGTATACCTGATCGTCAGGATTTTGAATACGATGCACTATAAAGCTGTTACATTGTGACAATACTGTTTTCGAGAGTTCTGAAGGACGTTGACTGGATACCAACAAAGAAAGTCCATACTTTCTTCCTTCGCGAGCTATTCTCTCAAATACTTTTTTTGATATGGACTCTCTATCCTTTCTGTTTATCTCCGGTATATAATTTTGCGCTTCTTCCAGCGCAATAACCACAGGCATACTTCCACGCTTATCCTTGTCAAATCTTGAAAGGAATTCTAAAATAATTCTTCCTATAAGACCTGTAATGGTTTCAAGTACTTGGAAAGGAAGAAGCGACATGTCAATGATTGTTATTTGACTGTTTTCTTTATTCCCTATACTATTATAATAATCATCATAAATAGTCTTCCCGTCACCATCTTTTGTATAGACATCACAATAGTCTCCAAGTATATACGCCAGAAACTTCACCAACACATTTTCTATCTCCTTTGGATTGTCCAACAATAGAGGTTGCGCCAATCTAATGTCATCAACAAATGATTGCATTCTCAGTTTCAAGGTTGAAACATATTCATTCAATTTGTCTTGTGATGCTGCGGATTCCTTGATTGCCATATCAAAACAAACAGAAATCAACTCACTGAAATCATAAAATAAAGGTGTGTCAATATTTCTATTTTCACAAGTCACGTTTTGCACAACACTTCCTTTATATTCTTCTATTTGAGCATTTATTCTTTCAATTGCAGAAGCTAATATTTCTGTGTCAACATTACCTGTAGGATAACCATTTTTACCCATTGTCAACTTGGCTTTCTCTCTATATATCTTTTCAAGTTCAACACAAATAGCTGACAGATCAAAATCAATAGATTTATTGTCTTTTAGTGTTACAAAACTATTTAAGACAGACTCTGCCTCATCATAAATAGCTTTATTTGCTTTCCAACCCTGTGCTTCTATGCTTATTAAGAACTGCGTTAGTTTGTTGATATATATATTGGGAATGTATCTGCCATATTGAGCACCAGCCTTACTCTTAGCCAACCCCAATGCTCTTTTCAACACTGGACCTTGTGTGCCAGTAGTCGGTTCAAATAGATAGTCCATATCATCATAGTTCATAAACCAATATGGAACTTTCAATCCTTCATCGTTTATCCAAAATGGATTCACTTTACATTTGGCATCTATACCAAAGGCATCCTTGTATTCGCCATTTGTGTCAAATATAACGATATGGGCATTTTTCAAATATTGTCCTTTGTACTCAAATTTGAAAAGACTCTGCAATATTGCAGTTAAAGTGCAAGACTTTCCCGAGCCTGTATTTCCAAGTATAGCGACATGTTTACCAAACATACGGTCTGGATTTATTTTTACTTGAAAATCGGGAAAGGCAGGAGAAGTACCTATAGGCAAATAAAAATCTTCCTTGAAATCTATTTTCTCAGCATTTTCCTTTTGGTCAAAAATGATGTTTAGATCCTCACGTGTTACATACCATACAGGATTGTCTAATATCGGATAGTTGTACACTCCTTGAATGTATTTGTCGCCATATATCGTTCCAACCATGGTAGCCGACAAATACCTACTCGCTTCCGTTAAGAATAAAGCACCAGAGGTTTTTGTCAAGTCGGTTTCATCCCTCGTCATTACGCGATTCACCATAGCTACAATACGCTCTGCTCCTACTGGTATGATGATGTAAGAGTTTATGCGGGCTACAGGATATATCTCTTCATATCCGCTTTTATACAGACTCTTTAATTCATCATCCAGTCGGACATAGACCGACAGGCTATCTACCGTAATAATTCGCCCAATGTTTCTTTCATTAGCCATATTAGCCCTTCTTTGATATTAGTTCGTTCAATGTTTCTGCCACCCTATCACTTGATGAAGTGTCAAAAAAGTCTGGCATTAATGTATCTGCAAGCGTCAGGAAGTCCCCCAAAAAATCACCTTCCAAAATAATGATTCTTGGATCGTTCAAATTTTTCAGCCTTTCTATTTCTTTCGACCCTTTCGTTCCATTAAAATCCACGATAATAAGAGTAAACGAAGGATTGGATAGAGCCTGATAAATGATATCATTAAAATGCTCGTCACAGAAAGAGTACCCTACAGTAAAGAGTACTGATTGTGGCTGTGACGTACAATAAGCGAAGTGTCTAAACAATTCAGAGTAAGGCAAATCAAGCGTATAGCTTTTCTTTACCGCAGTTGGATATACCATCAAATTTCCATAGTCGAACTGACCGTCCTCTTTGGCCTTACTTTTGATCAACTCTATCGGCATCTCCTCTATTCCATAAATATTGTTGGACGAGCGCTTATCATCGCTTACCCAACTAATAGATCCATGCAGCTTAAAATAGCGGACCACTTTCTCTATACGTTGCACCTTACCCGCTGTAGTACTTCCTGGATAGAAGATATCATAGTTAAAAGTCTCTGGCTTAAAGTAACGATGATGAAAGCCTGAGAATCCATCAATGTATTTTATACCAAGATTGTCAAAAGCATACTCAAACGCCAAATCATAATTACTTGTAAAGATATTTGCGCGCTGCAGATTCAAAGGGCGCTGCATCAACGACTTCAAGAATTTTTCATGGAAGATATACTTATCTTTTGCAAATGCCTCCTTGAATTCTTTCCTCTCTATACGTTCCAAATCCCTCTGCCTCGTTTTACGTTCATGGACATCGCATATATTAAACAGAGAGGCTTTCAAAGAATTTATAAGCTTGTGTACACGTTCAAAACCTTTCTTGTCATTCTCTGCATTTTTCTGATAAGAAATAGCCGTTAAGTAGTTAAGCAATAGCTCAAACATCACACATATTTCTCCATAATGCTTGTCAGATGCACCATTTTCGCCTTCTTCCAACTCTACTTCTTTTTTATAGTCACGTATGTAAGTACCATCATATATTAGCTCCCAACCTCTTTCATCTATGAATTTTTTACCCTTCTTTGCTCGACTTGCTTCTTTCAAGGACTTTTGCAACTGCATTATGTAGTTTTTAAAGTCTTCTTGCATTTCTTTATCACCCGAGTTTGCAATATCCTCTTCTGCCTGTTTTGGAATGTTCTGAATACTGGCAGCACCAAGATGAATAGAAGATCCTGTTCCAAATAGGAAATTTACACTATCCAGTTGGAGATAGTTTTTAATCAGTTCTCTGATTTTCTCAATGATCTTTCCTTCGTTCTCAGGGCTTAACTCTTTCTTACCACCATCTTCATCATTCGGCATATTAGCCCATTGAGGAAGACGATCATTATTACCTACATAAAGGTGATTATCTTGTAATCTCATATTTTCGTTTCTTATATTTTTAAAGTGAATTCGGCGAAAAGGTGCCAGATGGCTTGCGTTTAGCGAAAACCGTTGCATCCTTCATAGCGCAGAGCCACAAGGATCACAAACGATAATCGCTATGATTACCAAAGACAAAGGTACGAAAAATATCTGTACAATAGATATTTTTCGAAAAGATTTGATGCCCAGGCGAGAAAAACACGTTCAAGAGCGATGAAAAACACTATTATCGGCACTTTACACCACTCCCATTTCCCCCATCACCTTCTCCACCTCTTCCAACGGCACGTTCAGCATGCGCGAGACGTAGAGCGGTGTAATGACCTCCATGCTCCCAGACTGGCGTTCCATGCCAATCAGATACTCGATGTTCTTTTTCAAATCGCCGAGGCTGTTGGAGAAAGGCTCTGTAGTAGGCGAAGCCTGCTTCTTGTTCTCCGCCTCCTTGGCCCTGAAGGCATCCAGCGTCTCGCTACCGTCCTCACCAAACTTTCCGTCCTTCGCCTCGAAGATGACAGAAGGCTCCAAGACCTCTACCGTGTGCCACGCCCCCTGCGGCACCACACAACCGTAGCTACCAGCGGTGGGGTCAAGCAGGATGCGGTCCGTCTCGTTGCCCTCATTGTCATAGACCACCTCCACCAGCTTCCCACACAAGAGGAAAACATTCTCCGTGCTCTGCGGATGACGGTGAATAGGCACGACCGTCCCTGGCAACAACGCATTGAGCATACGCTGCGAATGATCCCTCTCAGACGTACGCAAGTCATAATTCTGGCGCAAACGAGGATTCACTTGAGCCTGTTCAAAAAGCCCATCAATCAACTCTTTATTTATTTCCATAACCATATATAATCAAATAAAGGGCACACGCCTCCCCATCCCGTAAAGGAAGGCGGAAGCAGAATGCCCTAACAACTCTAATAGCAATATCGCGTTAATATCTACGCAGCACCACTTGGAAAGCCTCAGCATACTTGCAGCCCCACTGACTGCCACGCATGGCCGCCAAGCCCGTGATATACTCCACACTGCGAGGATGAGGATACGGACGCATTACCCCTCGATACATCGACAACGCCTTGCATTTCGCCTCCACACCGTCCTGACCTACCTCCACGTAGCAGTTCGGACGAAACAGATTCATGGCGTCGTTGATTGCCCACTCCGAGCACGAAGGCACCTCCATATACCAAAACTCCTTCACAGGCTTCACCGTCGGCTGGCGCTGAAACAACCGTATTGCCTCCTGGCAAGCCATGGAAGTCTGCAAGTGGTCATTATTGGTGTCAGCAGGATGATGCGTTATCACAATATCCGGCTCACTCTCCCGAATTGCACTTTCTATGAACTGCACCAGCTTCAAATGCGGCACAGTGTTCATCTCGATATTCGGAAACGTTGCCTCATACTTCTTGCCCACGCCTACATAATTCGTCGCTGCATCCGTATCACCTTCCAACTCTGCATCCGAAGGACGGAAAGCACGCGCCTTCGCCTCTGTACACATGATTGCCACATCCACCTCGTCGCCTTCATGCGACCATTTCCACATTGATGCACCAGCCCCGAGAACCTCGTCGTCGGGGTGAGCCACTACTAACAAGTATTTCATTATTATTTCTTTGTTTTTATCACATTAGTTCTTTACATCACACCGTCTTGGCATACCCCACCAACTTATCATGCATCCACTGCGGATACTTACCGCAAGCGGTGTAGAGGATGGCGATGACAGTCCAAACGATCAACTTGATGTCCCCAAAGAACGAAGCGTTCTTCACGTAATACACATCCAGTTTTAGTCGGATGGGCAACACCTTCTCGTAATACTCCTTCTCATCAGGAAACTGATCCCCATAGATATAGTCCCACAGGCTCGACTGCGACGTCAACCCGCAAGGCACGGTGGCAGCGATGGCATTCTCACCACCACGAGTTATATCCACCTGATCCACTGCAGCAGGGCGAGGCCCCACGATCGACATGGTTCCGTTCAGGATATTCATCAGCTGCGGCAACTCGTCGATCTTCAATCGACGCATAATCTTGCCCCACCAGAAGATTCGATCTTGGTCCGGGCGCAACGAAGCCTCATTCGCCCCTCTTGCCACACGCATGGAGCGAAACTTCCACATCTTAAACTTCTTATTGTCCTTCCCCACCCTGTTGGCAAAGTAGAACAAAGGTCCAGGGTCACTTAGCTCCGTCAAGACTATCGACAGAATCCATATCGGCGAAGTGCCCACAATGCCAAGAAAGGCACAGACGAAATCAAAAACACGCTTTATTGCTTTATAAATCATGATTATAGCTATCTATTAAGAATACCCTTTGATCTTTCTCCAGACAAAATGACATGGTTTCCATATCGGAGCCCACAACACCTCGCTTGGAGCAAAGCCAAAGAACACAAAGTTTCTTTTCACATTATGCAAATACACATCAAGTTTGCTTTTGCGGTTCACTTGTTGGTTGCGCTGGTCAAACTGCCCAAAGTTTCCCGCCAGTTCAATCTCTTCCAACAGACGCTTGCCTGTTTTTTCATTCGGTTGACACAAGCAATATTCCGGCTCCAGTCCAAACACCTGCTGCTCAACATACATCACAGCCTCAGCAAACCTCGCCAAACCCAGATATTTCAAATCCTCCATCACCTGCCGTCGTTGCGCCCCGTCCAGCCTCAGAAGGATAAAATAGTAGTCCAGCAACTGACGCAGCCCTATTCCCTCATACAGCACATGATGGAAAATGTGCATCAATGAATAGACAGCATTGAAGCCTGGCGTAGGATAGGCAAATCCAGCCGCCTCGTCATAGTTGGCAAACTGTCTGTCCGCCCAATTCTTAAAAAAGAACTTATATCGGCGAAAAAGAAAAGGGCTATATGTAAAACTCGGTATAAAATGAATCTCCGTCAGCGCATCCGCAAAAACCTCCACGTCCGCATGGTGGACAACAGTTTCTCCTACCCTCCATTTTGCTTTCAGCACTTTATAAATCTCATTTCTGTTTCCTTCCACCCACAGGTCAATATCCCCACACTGGCGTCGCAACGGATTTGGATAAAGCCGAGCCACGCCCTGTCCTTTCAGCACACAACTGCGCAAGCCCAACTCCCTAAAGATATCCGTTATCTCTTTACATCTTACATCTAGCAGTCTATTCCTAGACTCCAGCGCCATCCCCTGAGCAATCCATTGTATCAAGAGCTTTGGTTTGGTTTCACCCAACGCTACTACCTTCTCCACGCCCGTAAGCAAAACACCAACAAGCGACTGCCGCTGAGCCTCCTTATAAAGCAAAGCCCAATCCGCATCCGTCAGTCGGCGAGAGAACCGATCACGTTTGCCCAAAGATATCAGTACGAGTTCTTGAAACAGGGTCATTACTTCATCGTCTTTCTTATTTCCAATCCTTTGATAGAATCCTTAAAACTCACAACCTGATAATCAAAGTCATACTTGCTCATATCCTGCACATAATAAGAGTCAGAAAACATCTTAGGAATAGCTGGCAAGAACTTTGCAGCTAACCAAACAAAAGGATTAAACAATTGAGTAATCCAGACCTTGTGCCCATGTTCAGAAGCTATTTGGCGAACAATCTCCACGGTATCAGAGTATTCCGCATTCTGTGGGAAGAACGTACCAGCCAGTTCCCTTACAATAAGTTGTTTAACAAATTCAGCAAGATTAAAAACATGTAGCATAGAACGCTTGTTATGCCATGCTGGAAATACTGGAGTTTTCAATGCCAACCATCCTAATCTTGGCAAATTACATTTATTCCCAGGGCCATAAATCATCGGAGGACGAATGATAGCTACTTTAAACGTATCGCATTGCAACTCTTTTAACCCATTTTCTGCTTGCAACTTCGAATCTCCATAAAAATCATTCGGATTGGGCTGCGTGTCTTTGGTCACGCCATCACCTTTCAAAGACTTGCTGGCATGATACACGATTTTAGAACTCATATATATAAACTGCTTCACCCCATGCTCTTTTGACCATTTAGCAATCTCTATAGCTAAGTCCCTATTTACCTTATAATATAAAGGTGCCATTTCTGGCTTTGGATCTACGTGTGCAATTCCTGCAACATGAAACACAACATCATATATTGAGAAGTCCCTCATCCTCCAAGCCCCATTCATCGTGTCCACAGTTTCTACTTGGAAGTTTTCAGGAGCCTTCATCAACCATTTTTCTATGTTAGTGCCAACAAAACTATTAGCACCTGTAATTAAAACTCTTTTCATTTTGTTTATCTTTTCACTCCTGATTTTGACTTTCTAAATTCCGGGTCCATTTGTTTTTTAAAGTTGCCCCACGTACCCCAAAAGAAAGCTGAAAAATCGCCACGAATCCAATCTTGATAGTATAATCCTTTTCCAAAGAACTTAAACCAAGAAGGATTGCTTTTGAAACGACTGGGACTCTTCAAAAACCACAATACTTCAAAGCCAAGATGACGCAAACGTTTACCACTCTCGTACTTGTATTTACGCAATGGTTTGCCCAATGTCATGTCCGCAATCATAGTTGCATAGTCCATTCCACTCTTGAAAACAGAGCGCACACAAGCTGGTATACGAGGGTTAATTTCCATTATTAAGAACTGTTTTGTCAGAGGGTCTTCAATCAAGTCAAAGTCCGCAAAGCCAATCCACCCTATACTTTTCAACACGCGAGCACAAATCTCCGCAATCTGGGGATTATCAATCGTCACATTGCAACAACTCGACCCTCCATTTACAGGATAATATCTTTGTTTCCAAATGACTGACGAATAAGCCATATTGCCCTTTTCGTCCGTCATTATTTGCACCTTAATTTGCCGACCTCCTTTCTTTATAAACTGTTGTAGATGGCACTCTCCATATTGATCGTGAATAGCTGGATAGACCTCCATCAACTCTTTCAACGAATGGACTAATGTCATACCACGTCCTCCACTAGTTAAATTTGGCTTTAGCAAACCAGGATACGGAAAACCTTTAAGAGCGCATTCTATATCTTCATTACTTTCTTTTCCTTTCAAATCTACTGTAAATGGATGAGGAAACCCTTGTTCTCTACATATGGTCATGAGGTTGTTTTTATCATAACCTCTCTCGAAAATAGTACGGCTAGGCATAAGTACCCCTGTCAATCTCTCTAATTCCTCTTTGTGAAAACTCATAAACTCAGCAGAGGTGTCACTGGTGGGTATTAATACATCGAATTTATGTTCCTTTAAAAATTGGAGCATAAATTTGGCATATTCGCTTTTGTGACTGTCTACACCCAAATACCGTTCATCTGCAAACTTTGTATGATAGCCATATTCGTTTTTGTTATCACAGATAACAGCCACATAATATCCACTTTCCTTTAAACACTCCGCTATTGCCATTGCATGAGCAGCACCCCCATCTAATATCAAAACTTTCTTCATAGCCCTTGATTTCTATATTTAAGAATCTTCGCAGGTACACCACCAACAATTGCGAATGGAGGAACATCTTTATTCACAACAGCTCCTGCTGCAATAATAGCACCTTTGCCTATTGTCACTCCAGCCAGGATTATACTACCACCACCAATCCATACGTCATCTTCCACTACAATAGGAGCATCCATATAATCCTGTTCTTTTGTTGGTATTTCAGTTGTATAGAATCCGTGATTGAAAGCCATAAACAAAACATTTACTCCTGTATGCACATAATCACCTATTACAATTCTACCATTAGGTCCTTTACCTGGCTGAAGCAAATTATTGTGATTTATCAAGCAGTTGCTACCAATCTTCACATTTTTCCCACATCGTATAATAGTTGTTGGATGAATATTAGTATTTTTGCCTACCGTAATATACCTTCTATCACTTGCCATATTAATGACTTGATAAGCCCAAAGGTTTATTCGCCATTTCCAAAATGAAGGAGAAAGTAATGTGCGAATAATTTCTATTAATCGTTCCCCCTTAGATGGCTTTACATATTTATATCTCTGCGACTCAAACATATTGCAAGAAATTATTTGAACAAATCTTCTTCTTTGAACTTCTTTCTATCAGCTTTGATAGCATCATCATCACGCCTATCTTTCGAACGGTCTTTTGAAACCCACGTAAACATACGTAATACTTCCTCAAAACGCATACCCACCATCTTTAGCATACCCCTTAATCCTCTCTGCTTCAAAAGGAAATGGAGTGTGCTAATTGTATGGCTTATCATCTCTTTTTTATATTGGGTTTTAAAGAAACGCTGATAATCAATTGTATGTTTTATCAAATCTGCAGTTATCTTTTCAAAGCTCTTGCGCATTATCATATCTGTATTTGCGTCTGGACAAACCGTCATGTATTTCATGTCTATAACTGCTGGTACAATTTTCCATGACTTCACCGTTCTACCCTCAATTTCTAACTTTAAAGCAACAGACTGTCTTCTTCTGAACGAATTACCATCCATCACAAAGTCACCAAGGCTATGAAATATGGTTTTTTTATTATATAACTCCATGCCACCGAGACAATGAGAATGGGCCGTTACGACAATATCCGCACCATTGTCCACACATTCGTGTAAATAGTCACGAGTAAACGGGTTTGGATAACGGGTAAAAAGCATACCAATATGAGCATATAATATAACACAATATCCGTCATCATGGTACTTCTTTAGCACCTTCATTACTTCATTATCTCCGACACGTAGTATGTTCCATTCACTATTATCCGCAAAAGGAATGTTGAGCATATCTGTTGCCACAACAATGGCAATACGATCACCATTGTTTTCAAACAAAAAAGGCTTGTATTCTGTCTTAAAGACACCATTGTGCTTAAAACCCTTCTCTTCAAGTATTTCTATAGTCTCCGTAATTCCATCTTCCCCACAGTCTGTAATATGGTTATTCGATAACGTGAAGGCATCAATCCACTTCAATTCATCCAAAGCGTCTGGATTTCCCCTAAACTGCAGATGATCTCCGTCAGTTTTTGATTTATTCACGACTGGAGATTCAAGATTGGCAAACACCAAATCCGCACAATCGGCTATTCTGTTGCGCAAAGCGGGTTCTACAATATGATATTTCTGTTTTCGATAACGTTGTCCTATCACACGCCCCAACATTACATCACCAATAAAAGATATTTTAGTCATAGTATTTGCTCCCTGTTAGTTTTCTAAACAATATTTGGAACGCATAAGCTCCAAGGAAAAAGAATGTCTTTAGATACCACAACAAAGCATTACCAAGACTAACTTTCCTTGTAAATAATCCAGCTATACCCATTTTTTGTGCCCACTCAGGAGCCTCTGGAACAGAACCAGTTAATAGGCGGAAGGCACGACCAACTCCAATGGCTACAACAGTATTTATATGAGTACACAAAATCCTGTTAAACAGATCCTGCTTTGGCGCTCTCATTGCTGTCCATACAATATTGGCTTTTGTCTTTTTAAGACGATTTGAAATACCGACATAGTCAAACTCATCCACATCGCAGAATGGCAAAGCCTCTGCACCTACAATATTTGCGTGATATAGCTCATCATTTAACTTTAGAATGTCGGCAATTACATCTTCGGTATCTCCTAACAAATAATGTCTACAATCAGAATTATTTTCAGCTAACATACGTTTGAATAACGCTGGGCCATTTGTGCACGCGATACCTTTAAGTCCCCACAATTTGCCCAACCAAGTTAATGGAGTTCCATCTGGTAAATTCATAAAACTACCATCCATCAACTTCTTATATTCATTATTCTTGCCTGCAAAACGTATCATTCGCATGTTCGACACGCAGACATAACCACCATTACTAGCCAACGCAGCAGTGGTTATCTTATTAATGGTTTCAACAGGATTTGTTACAGAAATCCTAGTTCTACCTATACGAAAAAAATCTTTCTTATTCATTATTATTGTATGATAATTTCATTCTATTGGATAGTAAAGAATTAGACAGCCAAAAATATGTGAAAGGTAACATTCCTTCACCTTGGATTTAGAAGAATATTGCCTGACATAATCCGTACAAGGCTTTAACAAGTGAGCAAAGTCCAATTGGTCATGATGAGGAATAGAACTGTTGACTTTTGCGCGAATAACTTCAAGATTATTGCAAAACAAAACCTTTTGCTAGGCAAGACACAGATGGAAAATTGAATTATTTTCAGATAACAATAGAGAACATTTTTCATAAAAATAACAACTTTTGGAGGTCAGCAAAGCAGCATAGCACATACCTCAACAAAACTATCACCTTTCTTTACTGTTTAATTTGTTTTCAGAATAATTATTAAAGGGACATCGCTTACCCGTTTTTATATAATTAAACAAATTATCCGTGACGTCGGCATATTGGGAAAAGGTTGAAATCATAGAATTCTGTTGAAATGGTAAAGAGCACGAAGCAACAGTATATAATCGATTTTTCTTTGGTTCATTTTTTAAAAAACTCAAAAACTCAAACAAAAATTGCATTTCATATTTCCCTCTAGTACAAGAAGGGCCCAATGCTTTTAATTTATCAACACGTTCTAGAACCAGCGTTTTATCAATTTTCGGAACTTTATCATATTTTTCCTCGATATCAGGCAATGTATAATTACACCTTATATTCCCAATTATTAGGTTTAACCATTCCTTGGGGAATCTATTGTCTAGAGTCACTTCACTTCTATCCCAATCGAGACTTTGATAAAGACAGCTATACCAAGCATTAAAGAGCAATGTCGCTTCAAAAAAAATGCGATGTTCCTGGCGAAAAAGATTCATACACTTTTGATACTCTTTTGAATAAACTGATTTCGACATCTTAAATTCGATTTCAAGAATAGCGCCAACACATGCTTCTGAAAGATAATAATTCTCAATTGAATATCCGTCCGTCACAAAAATAGTAACAGGGATTTTTTCATTACTATCATAATCTCGATCTACGAAATATCGTTTTGTATATTTTCGGCAATCCTCTCTTTCTTCAATAAATAGATTGGCAGCAATAACCCCAGCTTTACCACTACACCTTATTTCCAATGGCTCTTTTCTTACGACGCTACGTACTATAGCTCGATAATATGGCATATCATAACCTTCGACAAAGCAATACACAGCATCTTCGCCATGTTGTGATACAAGGAGTAAAAACCTCGAATAGATAACAGATGCATCACTTAGCCTTTTACATAAAGCCTCTGGAGTATAATTATAATCAACCATTATCTTTTAACAAATTCGTGCATTCCTACGGTATATTTACTCAAGGTTTCCCCAAAAATAAATGGAGAGTGTGTTACCGCCATTAAAAACATGCAGTTTCCTGATGCAATAATATCAGGTAAAAGATTCTCCTGCCAATAAATTGACAAAGACAATTCTGGCTCATCAAACAAGACCACATACTTCTTATCCAACTCGAGATATATTTGTGAAAAAATAGACACAATTTGTTTCTCGCCCGAACTCAGCTGATTTAACTTTACCTTATAATCATCAGATATCATTGTTTTCCCATTGACACATCGATATATACCCAATGTAACATTGCTCGCATCATAAACAAACTTTTTTTCATTCATATATTTGTTACATACATCACAGTATTTATTGATAGCAGAATCATATTTTTCCTGACTTCTATAAATCATCAACAATTGCAATAAATAAAAGAGCAAGAAATCATTCTCAAACAACTTTGGATCATGATTTTCAAATTGTTTTAATATAACATTTTTATCTTTCTCATCCAATCTGCTACCCGTTCTATCAAGAACGATCCTCAACTCATCAAGAGTACAGTCTAATTCATGTTTAGTACCAGAACGGGCATCTAACATCTGATGAATTATATCCCCAGATACATTTGTAAAGCCTTCCAATGATGATTTTCGGATAATATCAGTTATGGTCTCTATTCGTCTTGTTACATCTTTCATCCCAAAACGAATACTCATTTCTTGTTTTTCAAAATTACGATCATTTTCAAAACGCATTAACCTATGTATTTGCTCTTGTGGAAAAAGACTTTGGTAATCAACTTCTACTCGTCTATATGTTGGATAGAACAAAACATCATAACCATAACTATCAATTAGATTTTCCATTAACTCGAAATCATTAAATGCTTTCGTCTGCTCATTCCATGTAAACAATTCTTGATACAACACATTAGCGGGAATCGTCTTCAGAAAATCATCATTATTAACAAAGCCATAGAATTCTTTTCGTTTACCTTGATTTAACAAATCTACAGCATTCAAGAAAACTTTTTTATCAGTATGGCGTCGCACAAAATCTATTATAGAATGCCCATCATTATCTCTTCTTTCGATATAAGAAACATACTTTTCTATCAACGACCTTTCAAAATAATAATCAGCATCTGCTATTACTATTCGCAATGCAGAAAACTTTATTTCTAAAAGACGATTGTACGAATGTGTTATTAAGAAGTTTAGAGCATTTAAAATACTAGTTTTTCCAAAACCGTTTTCACCAATAACTATCAACGTCGAATGGTTAAATACAATGCTAACATCCTTGTAGCCAAAAAGGCCGAATATTTCAAATTTTTTTATAAAAACATCCTCCATATTTTTTAGATTTGTATATCATCAATACAGCGTCCTCACTTTTTTTCAAGCGGTTACGCGTTGAAATTAAAAAACGAGTTGCTATAGTTTATAGGACGAACGGGCTTTCACCGAATACTTACCTATCATCTAATGGTTTATTATTTTCTCATACACATGCAATGTACGGCTAAAGACTACTTCTTGAGTAAAATGATTCTTGAATTGCGCAAACACTTGCTCTGAAAACTTTTTATACTCATCTGCTTTTATTATTTCTATAATTTTCTGAGCGTATGCTTCTGCCTCAAGTTCATCGACAATCAGTTTATTGTTACCAATGGTAGACCGATTGAAGCCTTGTGGACTTGCTATAGGAATGATGCCATAAGCCATGCATTCTGTTACGGAGTTTGACTGTCCTTCACGTGGCTGTGTAGATGGGAATATATAAAAATGCTTATCGGTAAGTAATTTGGGCAACTCCTCATGCTTACAGCCTGGTAAATATGTGTAAGTTCCCTCCTTAAGCTCTCTTTTCATTCTATTTTGGATCATATCCACATATGACTGTTGACCATTCCCCACAATCGTTAGGAAGGTATTTGGAACAGTTTCTTGAACTAACGCAGCAGTTTCAACTATCATGTCCACATGCTTGTTTTCCTCACATCTTCCATAGAACAACAAGTTTATCCTATCATTTGGTTTTGATGGTAGCTTCTCTGGCGCGAACCCATCCTCAACGCAATTAGCATAGTGAAAAATTGGTGTGTTGCTAATATCATTAAGCATAGGAATGTTCTCCAACCCTTGACTGAACACATAACAAGCGTTGTTGATTAAGTAAGCAAACATTTTTTTGTATGACATAGAGCCTTTCTCCCAAAAGTCTACTGCACCACCACCTCGAAGTTCATAAACGACCTTGTAGCCAAGGCCTCTCATAATATGCATTAAAACATATTCATTGAAGATTGTCCTGCCTGCAAATCCCGACAGATGCACAACATTTTTGCGTGACGCAAACAACAATTTATAAATTGTTTCTGTCCAACCTGTTAACATTCTAAAGGGATACGATAGCAGCACTCGACTTTTACTCCATGTCGCCTCTGCTTTTCTTTGTCTTATAGTGACAACATCATACCCAGCCTCTCTTAACATACGAACAGTTCGCATATTTCCAACTTCTCCTCCTCCGAAAGGGGTTTGTCCTTTCTTTGGAAAAGTAGCGTACATATATACAGTTTTGTTGTTCATATCAAAAATATTATTCATTCTAAATATTTTGCCCGTGTATTGAAAGTATCTTCGCGTAGGAACATCCTATAATCCTCTTTAGAAGACTTTATCATAATAAACTTTTTATTATTTTATCCCACTGGCAATAGAAAGCATCACATGTAAAACGACTTGCATCTTTATAACCACTCTCCTGATATTTGTTATAGTTGGGATATTGATCCATCAGTTTTTTAAGTTCTTGCTCGAACAAAAACAACTCATTATCTTTAACAATGGAACCAGACGAAGGACTCATCATTTCTTTAACAGCTCCTCCAATTTCAAATGCGCAGCATATACATCCCTGCGACATTGCTTCAAGCAGTACCATTGGAAATCCCTCAACTCGTGAAGGCAATGCAAAAATAGATGTTGTGGCATAGAGGGAAGTCATATCACTTATCTGACCAAGAAATTCGACACATTTATCCACATTCGAATCAGATGCCATTTTTTTCAACTCATCTGTCTTACTTTTCGAACCACTACCTGCAATCTGTAATTTCCAATCTGGATATTTGTGAGCTATATGCGACCATATCTCGATAATTCTATCAAACCCCTTGACGTCCCACGAATCTATACGACCTGCACAAAGTACAGTTTTGTTTCTTTTTATTGAATGCCTTGTTATAGGATATGTCAATGGATTATAAACGACCACCTTACGAGGAAATTTCTTACCTAACAATCTTCTGTCCTTCTCTGTAAGTATTATTAACTTGTCTGCTTTCCCATATAAGCTGTAACGAATCCAGTTGACAAAGCGCCCCATATTTCTACCAAAAGAAGTGTGATCATATGCAATAATTGGAATACCAGTTCCTAAAGATGCATAATGGGCATAGAAGAAAGGAAAGAAGGTGACAGCAATAATCACATCTGGACGTTCCTGCTTTATTATTTTTCGAGCGGCTATGATGAGCTTTATTTGTTTAATGCCAGTAGGTATTACTCCCTTAATTGGAATATATACCTGTTTAACGATATCAGGAATTGGATAGAAATTTTGGGCATTTTTATTATCTAAAGCCATAACCACTTCATAATCCTTTTCTATCAAGCCAGGTAGTAAAGTACTGGTGACACGACCAGCACCACCAGTTTCCATCTGATCGATAAAAATTAATACTTTCTTTTTTGACATATCATTTTTTTAAGAACCGGATTGTATAGCTTTCTAGCGTTTCCCCTTCATAGCCTAACTTGCGAGCATAAGCAAAGAGTTCGTCCATTGTGGCGTACATCTTATCAATTGCATTAGAATCTATGAAGTAAGGACTTCCACCAGGCATTAATTCAGAAGAATGAATCATAAATTCAAGATAGTTGTTGCCTGGTTCTGCATCAACATCCTTCATTAGTTTTTTCATATCAGACAACGAACTTAATGCAGGTCGAAACCAAATTGAACCACCTTTAACAAAGGTACGAAGCTGATGCTTCAAACTTCCACCTGATAGATAATGATCATAATGACGAACTGTAGCTGGGACTTCAAGAATATTACCCACCAAGTGTGCACCCCATGGTACTTTGCTATAGTCACTACCTCCCAAAACCGTTTCACCTTCAGCTTTACCCCATGATACACCAGGAGTATATGAACAGTCACAAGTTATCTCAAAATCCTCAAGTAACTTAAAGTATCTATCATCCATAGCCCATCGACCCGACCTATGAGATTTCACTTTTACTCCAAGACGCTCATATATAAGGTCGTAAATTGCTTTGAATTTTGCATGCATAACATCATCAGGATACTCTATGAGGTATGGATTACCGTTATATTTTCCGTTTAATTCATAGAACGGTGGATTATTCCACGCATGTACATGAATGCCTATTTCACATTGACCTTTTGCAAGTGGCTTTTTGATATAATCAACGTATTCATCAGACATAATCATCTCGTAGTTAGTCAGCCATACTGGTTTAAAACCATATTGATTACATAGATCTTGAAAACGGGGAATAAACTTAACGTTCTCCGTTTTAATGGGGTCTCCTTTATGATATGCCCAAAGGTTATCTCCTTCGGTATCTATTGTTATTATGAAAGATTTCATCAGCTATTACATATACAGATAAATTGTTTTATTGACAAGGCACTATTTTACTTAATAAGTGCTTTATGAATTGTGTCCTTCTTACATAATATGGCTTGGGGTCATTTTTACAGTACTCCATAAATGTGGTTGTACGTTTGTAATCCTTCCACCATGTACAAAGAGAAACTTTTCTTTTAAGCACGAGCATAAAATCGTCAAATTCGGGCATTACATATATATCATTAACCTTATTTAAAATTTCACTTTTATAGTCACCATCAACACAATATTGGTACCAAATATATGGCAAATTCATTCCTGCTCCTGTAACACAAATTCCATTACCATCATTACGCATATTAATCTCCATAAAATAATCATTTCCCTGTTTGTCACGAAGATACTCCATGCTGAACAGTCCTTGATATCCTATATGTTTAATAAATTCCTTACAAGCTTTTAAATCACAATTAAAGCCATCCATAGGTTTATATTCAAGAAATCCCGTGTTTGTTCCCGGACATGGCCTTATGCACTTTGAATATCCGGGTATGATTATTTCCATTCCGTGATTTAGAGAGCAACCAATTAGTTGGTATTCAAAGTCTTTTTCTATATATTTCTGAATTATAAATCGGTGGCCTTTATTCTCCGAGAGATATTTTTCAAGAGAGTTCTTATCTTGAAATATTTTTATTTCAGCTTTAGTTCCATATATACTTGCCAAAGGTTTTACTATACAGGGAAAATCGACTTTATTTAAGTTTTGATTGGTATGATTAGCATATTGCTCTATAGTCCAACAGGGGGGTGTAAATATACCCACTTTATTCGCATGAGTAGCCATTACGTCCTTATTCATATAATGATTGCATATACCCTTACCATTTGCTGTTGGCAAATGATAGTAGTTTTTCAATTCATCATAGAATTTATCCAATTCGCTTGTTACAAAATCAGCACATGAAAAAATAACAGATTTACTATTAATAACCTTAGCGTAATTAAGTAAAAAAGGTACTATCTCTTTGGCGGAATTTAACAAAACACACTTGGTGATATACTTGCTATAAGATACATATGGCGTCTTTTCGCCAGTAACAAGTATTACTAACGAATTAAGTCCTTTATAGCCCAAAGATCTTATAACACCAAGAGTGTTGTGATGATTTCCTCCTATGATAATTGGCATTGTTAACATAAGACTGATGCGGCTATGAATAATATTTTTCAAGAACTTGATTAACTAACTCTATGAGGTTTACACTATTATACATTATTTTTGCATTAGCACTATATTGTTATCATCAATTGATTTTATGGCATTGACAATTGAACTGGGATCATCAGTGTCCGTGCACACACCACACTTGTTAGCTTTAACCGTATATTCAAGTCCCGGAATCTCATTACAAATCATTGGAATTCCAAATCCTGAAAACTCCCATATCTTATTCGGAGCACAATAAGCGCAGTCCAAGTCTAATGGGTTATAAGTTACCAATCCTATATATGCGTTGCTCGTCAACTTTAAATGAGCAGGCGACTTAATGAAACCAGGAAATTCAACTATGCTATATTTCTTTTTTAACTCTTTAGCATATTCGGTTTCTTTTCCCAATAAAACAAGCTTAAAACCATCAAGTGAAGAAATTGCTTTACACATTCCATCTAGGTTCCTTTCTCTACTCAAGACGCCTTGGTACATAATAATCTTTTTACCATCTTGTACTATCTTATCCGTAAACTCATTACGGTTCATTGGATGATAAAATGGTTTATTTGGAATAACCAATGGAGTCTCACTCAAACCATATAATATTCTCGCTATCCAAGCCCTATTATGCTCACATTGAATGTTTACCTTTGCTTCTTTCATAGGTCTTGTCAAAGGTTTCATTAGTTCTGGTTCTGAATAATCACGTAATTCGTATGAAGTCAAAATATACTTTCTGCCAACAAGTATATCTCTCATAGAAATAGCGGTTCGTTCATGGATAATCCATAAAATATCGTATTGGAGAGAATCTAGATCCCGCTTGACCTTTTTCTTAAAAAGATTTGCTGTTTTCAAATGGTTACGTACACGAGAAGCAAGCCCTGTTCGTGGTTCAAGTATATAATAATGAATAAACTGAAGGTCATCATTCTTATACATTTCATCCATATCAGGTTCTTCTTCAGAGCATATAACTTTCAACTTATACTTTTTAGTTGAGAGTAAAGCTTCTACTAGAGCTTGAAATGGGGGCAAATAACTAAAATGCCCCTTATATACAAACAATATAGTTCTCTTTTCCATCTATTTATATTCCGTAACGTTCAACTTCTTCATCCTTCAAGATGCGGACTATTCTATTACATGCCTTTCCATCTCCGTAAGGATTAACAGCATGTGACATCTTACGGTATGCTTCTTGTTCATCAAGAAGTGTGCTAACTTCTGTCATTATCTTATCATAATCTGTACCTACAAGATGAACAGTTCCACTTGCCAATGCTTCTGGGCGTTCTGTTGTGTCACGCATTACCAGTACCGGCTTTCCAAGACCAGGAGCCTCTTCCTGTATACCTCCAGAATCCGTAAGTACAATAGTGGCCTTTGACATTAGATGAACAAATTCCAAGTATTGCAATGGTTCTATAAAGAAGAAATTAGGACGGGTGAGATTTTCTCCAAATACCTCGTGGATAGGTTTACGCACATTCGGATTGAGATGCATAGGATATACGAAATCAACATCTGTATATTTTTCAGAAAGATCTTTCATCGCTGTCACCATACGAATGAAGCCATCACCAAAATTCTCACGGCGATGTCCTGTGATGAGCACCAGTTTCTTACCATTATTCAAACGAGTAATGTCATAACCAGCTTGAAGAAGAATACCATCTTGCTCCTTGGCAAGTGATGTATCATTCTTCAGTTTGTCAACCACCATGTGGAGTGCATCAATCACCGTATTTCCTGTAACAAAGATGTTTCCATGAGCTTTTTCATCAAGAAGATTTTTTTCAGAAAGTGGTGTGGGAGAGAAATTATATGTTGCAATACGACCTGTTATCTGACGATTCATTTCTTCCGGCCATGGACTATATATGTTATGCGTGCGAAGGCCTGCCTCTACATGCCCAACTGGAATCTGAGCATAAAAGGCAGCAAGTGCTCCTGCAGTAGAAGTTGTTGTATCGCCATGTACAAGAACAACGTCAGGACGACACTCTTTAAAAACATCTCTCAAACCTGTTAGAACACGTGCCGTTACATCAGTAAGATCTTGACCTTGTTTCATAATATTAAGGTCATAGTTTGGGTGAACATCAAATATCTGCAAAACTTGATCCAACATTTCACGATGTTGTCCTGTGACACAAACAATTGTATTAAAGTCCTTAGGATGTTTTTGGAATTCCTTAACGAGGGGACACATTTTAATAGCTTCGGGACGAGTACCGAAGACAAGCATAACTGTTTTCATATTACAAAGTAGTATTTTAGAATAAAATATTATTTCTTTTTAAATAGATTTCCGCACAAGGTATTATAGTCAACAACATCATATATGGGTTAAGATAATTTGCTTCTAATAAACTCATTACAAGTAAAACTATAATAGACATTTTAGAAGTAAAACTAACTTTTCGGAATATGTTTATGTAAAATAATAGATAAACGAAAGCGCCAATATAACCCAAATTGAGAAGAATAGACTGTATCCCATTAACATAGAAGATAAAAGAACCATTAGAACCAAGAACTTCAAATCGTTCACGAGCATTAGGAATGCCTATAATTTTTTCTATTGGATTTAATTGATCAAACTTCGTATACCCTTCTACAATTCGCACGAAGCCACTGGTATGTTCATCTGTTAATTCACCACTGCGAAGGAACATCTCTTGGCCAATTTCACTATTCATATACAAATATATCACTCCTACTATCATTGGAACTGTTAGAAAAATAAGCATCAGGCGCCTTTTAATATTAGCAGACCAGAACACTGCAAACATCTTTACAATAAATAGAATCGTAAAACCAACTAACGCTGTACCAGAGCGAGAGGCAATTAATGTCGCTATAACAAAAATATTTTCTCTAGTGAACATTCTGCTCTTTTCTTTCGTCTCAAACCAAGTCAACGCCAAATAAGAAATAAAGTAATAAGCAAGATATGATTTCTCCAAAAAGATTGAAGAAGGTTTATTTCCATTTAAATGTTTGTTCACAACATCAACATAAGTGAAATCTTGATATGTAAACTCACCTGTAAGGTTAGGTACGAAACAAAACTGTGGTGAGCCAGTAGTTATTTCACATATTATTTGAATCCAAAAAAGAATTCCAGATATTATCACCACATACCGCATGTATTTTTTAAGCAGTTCGGCATTGAAACTTATTATTCCCCATATCAATGCTAAAACAAACAGAAAAAACACCCATCCACCAGGAGGGAAAAGTGTCCACATAGAAAAATCATGATTATACATCCACATAAAGCAAACGTATGCAAACACAAGCCAAAACGTCAAAGGTACTACATTGATTCTAAATCGATTTTTCGCAATTACAATGGATCCCAACAACAAAATCAAAGCATATCCTAGACTAACAGGAAATGGTATTTTATACCAAGCCAACAATGGTAATACTGCTAATACCGCCATTGATAGTTTACATATAAAATTAGCATTGTTTCTTTCTGTCTTAATCATCACTACAACTATTTTCTACATTTTAGCACATTCGTACTAATCATTCAAGTACCTTTCTAAGCATTGTGAACCTAGCAAAAAAACACTATACTATTCATTACTTCCACTAATAAGGACTACAAGTTAGGGACTCCACAATATCTCAACTCATTATACCACGAAAAGTAGCTGACATTGTAGATACAAGCCAAATTGGCAGTATGATCTTATTTTTCCTCCTTTTTAGTGGCGCTTACAAATCCTTCAAAGATATTATTCATCATGTCCACATACTTGTTGTAATAAGCGTGTGAGAATTCTTTCTCTTTTTTAATATCAAATGTTATAATCGAGTTGAGTACATCAGAAGCCTTAGGTGCACTATATGTTTGAGATTCAACAAATACTCGATTGGACTCTAAGTTCGCAACTTTTAATATTTGGTATATTTTACTAGATTCACCATTGGTCGGTTTGCCATCGAGAACAGATATTCCATAGTTGTCAAAACTATAAAATGGCACTCCATTGTGTAATGCGACTACTATAGGATGCATATTATTTCCGACATAACCTTGAGAATATTTTATCAAAGCATACCAATCTAAAGGGCCGACCACGTTACCCACATTATACTCTATCGAGCCAAATGAATCAGCATCAGCATATGGAAGTTTCACGCACGCAATACCGTGTAGCTTTGCGTTCGCTTGAAACTCATCGATCCATTGTTGATCAACCGAAACTTTACGACCAACTTTGAAACTTAGAACTATGTAATTCTCTGGAAGATTATATTTTCCCAATATACAATCTTTGCTGGGTACAAGGTGCAAAGCATTGTAATTGAATGCAAAAACTGGATCCGGGGTAACAGAGGGATCAACCTCGTTATCAGTAAGATACCGTATCATATTTCTACTCCACTCATCCCTAACAGAAAAATACATAAAACGCATTATGCTTTCTTTCATTCTCTGTTTCGTTCCTCCTTTTATATAGAAATATTTAGAGTCTACAGACGCTCCTGACATCATAGCCATAGGAGTCGAACTCTGATATTTTGCGAATTCTCCCCAAAAAGCATTAGGATACATCCTGTCGCTTGTCGGATGCTGTATGTAAAATATTCTTCGACATGGGAAATGAAATCTTTCGCGCAATGGATGATGCTGTATAACGGCATCACTACCAATTAGAACAGCATCAATACCTTCTTCCCGTATCACATCAGCAATATCCTTCGATGAGCGACATAATCGCGTTAATGCTAAATAGGTCTTTCTATATTCTGCATATAAATTTCTTACTTCTTTAGATGAGCGCTTTTGGTAGTCCGTCTCAAAATCTTTAGGAATCCAATTTATAACAAGAGGCTCCAAACCACGTTTCCTGACATGCTCTACTGTAGATAATAGTTGTAAAAAAGCACCAAAATTACAAGCAGCATGGTACGTCAATATTCCAATCTTCATTTTATACATTTTTTAAAAGCTCAAAAACACGTATTTTATCGAATTTTCTTTATTAGTTTTCCAACAAATGCTTCTTTCTGGCTCTTCTCGAAGGCAACAATCCATACCATTGCGAGATATATAATGCCATATGTTCCACATACAATAACAACCCGTATCCATTGCCCCTCTAAAAAGTAGTAGGGTATTAAGCAGAGAGCAGAAGGAATAGCGCAGATAGTTATACATGGAAATACCACACTACGAACAAAGCCAATAGGCGATAGACCTGCAATAGCTTTAGACATAAAGACCCTAACGATAAGTGATATAAATTCAACGACTATAAACCCAATGGTTACCCAATATATCGGATATCCCATCTTGAGAATTACATAGGCTACGGGTACATTTGTAAGGATTAACAATCCCATAGTGATTTGATACTTTTTAATTTTACCAGTTGCCTGAATTGCAGACATTAAACCAGTAGAGAACTGATACAATATTGATAATATAAGAATGCACCTGCTTAATTCAAGTGTTGAGTTTGGAATTCTATCCCTAAGCCAAATATCCAACACATCGTCCATCTCTATAATTAAAGGTATAGAGATAAAACAGAGCGCTATGACTGAAAATTTCGAAGAAATGAGGGCTATTTTTTGTAACCGTTCTCGATTTCCCATGCCCTCACTCTTCATTAATTGAGGATTAATAGCGCGTTGGAATGTAGAAGAGAAGTTGTTCAACGCACCATTTATTTGATTGGCAATACCATAGGCTGCATTGGCAATTGTACCTAAAAAAAGATTAAATATTACAGCAACTCCTTGATTGCGCCCCATCATTGCTAGTCCGCCAAAGAGGTTCCATCCAGTAAATCCCAGCATGTCTTTTAATAGCATTTTATCAACTGCAACTTTATAAGATATTCGATATGATTTATATGCATATCTACACCACCCGTATTTCATAATGAGTGTTAGTATTGAAATAAAAGAAACTGCAAATCCATAAAATGCAAGCTTATCAACAGGAATATACTGCAGCATAAATGCCGTCGCCAACATTATTAACGAGTCTATTACTTCAATAACGGAAAAAGCGAGCATATCCTCATGCGCATTCATAATTGCATCAAAAGGAACGGCTATAATCTTGGCAACCATGCTAATAATTAGACATTGAAATATCATATGCGCACACCAAATTCTCTCTACATCAATATTGAGTTTACCTATTGATGGAATACCTATTGCCTCTAGAGTAACAACGACTCCTAACGCTAAAACTGTATGTAATATAAAGCTAGCATTATATATATTATTGATCTTTTCTCTATTTCCTTTACCCAACGCAACGGACATATACCTTTGAGTAGACACCGTCATTGAATTGTTAAGAAATGCCAACATCGCAACGATTCCCGCAACTAAGTTATACAAACCATAATCACTCGCACCCAAAGCTTTCAAAACTAGAGGCACAGAAACTAATGCTATAGCCATTGACATAATTATCTTGGCATACAGCACAACCGTATTAAAAACGACCCTAACAGTTGTTTGCATTTATTGTATTTATATAATAAGCATCTAAAAAATGAGAAACCAAACATCCAATGCCTAGTCAAAAGGTGGTTCGCATGCCATCTCAAAACTAGAGAATTATCGTAGCAAGCATTCAACTCCTATAACTACACAACTTAATCCCCTATGAGTTTGGGAATACGGAGTGTTTAGGTAATTTGAATGGCTTTGATGTCTAAACTGTTTAACTAAAAAAGGCTCTGTTATTGGAAGCAAGGCCTTGTAATTCGCTCTAACAGATATCATGGTCTTGAGCAAAGCCTTGAAATTATTAGAACAATAGAATTAATTATTGTAATACTTTGCATACCACTCTGCAAAGCGTCTCAACCCTTCCCTCAGACTAGTATTCGGCTTGAAGCCAAAGTCCTGCTCCAGAGGTGTAGTATCGGCATAGGTCACGGGGACGTCTCCAGGCTGCATCGGGACGAGCTCCTTATGGGCCTCAAAGTCGTAGTCCTTAGGCAATACTCCTGCACGTACAAGCTCTTCTTGGAGAATGGTGACGAAGTCGAGGAGATTCTCGGGGGAGTTGTTGCCGATGTTATACACCTTGTAAGGCGGAATAGGCAGACCGTCTTCTCCATTCTGCTTCTCGGGGGCATGCTGCATAATGCGGACCACTCCTTCCACAATGTCATCGACATAAGTAAAATCGCGCTTGCAGTTGCCGTAGTTAAAAATCTTGATGGTCTCGCCCTTGACCAGTTTGTTGGTGAAACCAAAGTAGGCCATGTCGGGACGACCAGCTGGGCCATAGACGGTAAAGAAGCGGAGGCCCGTTGACGGGATGTTATAGAGTTTGCTATAGGCGTGCGCCATCAGTTCGTTGCTCTTCTTCGTGGCGGCATAGAGGGATACGGGATTGTCCACCTTGTCGTCTGTGGAGTACGGCACCTTCTTGTTGCTGCCATAGACCGAGGAGGAAGAGGCATAGACCAAATGCTCGACCTCGTGGTAACGGCAGGCCTCCAAGATATTATAGAAACCAATAAGGTTACTTTGAATGTAAGCGTCGGGATTGGTGATGCTGTAGCGGACTCCTGCCTGAGCTGCGAGGTTCACGACAACGGCAATCTTGTTTTCCGTGAAGATTTTCTCTACTGCGTCTTTGTCAGCGATGGAGGCATGGACAAAAGTCCAACTTGATCCATTTTGCCCTTGATAAAAACCTGTTGTAATTCCGTTATCTCCAGTTGATTCACTAATATCAACAAGTACTCTAAGAGACCTTACTATCTCTTTCAAGCGTTCACACTTGATGTTGACATCATAATAGTCGGTGAGAGAATCAATACCAATGACCTTGATGTTCTTGACATCGTGGAAGAGTCGCTTGACGAGATTGCTACCAATAAAACCAGCAGCGCCCGTCACGAGGACGGTCTTGCCCTCGAGATTTATGTTATGCTTTACCATGTTTTCTGTTTATGTTTATAGAGGTTACACGTATAATACGATGTCTCAGCACAGGGCTGAGAGACGTTGAGGATATGGTTGGCAGGCAAGCTGCCAAGGGTGTGCACATTAATCGCCGTTAATCGAACATTAATCGGTCGTTAATACTTTGCAGAAGCACTTCATTTTTGTAAAGACCCTGAAGGCTGGAATACTACATACAGTACCTCAATGTGGCAAAGTTCAAGCAAGCTTGCAATGTTCACAATTCATCAAAAATGTTTCAAATCTTCGCTGCTGTACATAAATCAATTTTTAAATTTGGCAGCAAAGATACACCTTTTAAAAATGAGCCCTAATTTGAGTGCTTACGTTCACGTAAGTCTTTATACCATTGAGGATTTATCCTTTATTCTTAGCGATAACTTTTCCCAAGGTATTAGCAATCTCAAAGAAGAGCATAGGGTCGTCATAATCTATCTCTGAAATAGCGTTATCCATATCATTGACAGTATAACGAATCCACTCAACAGTGGCATTCAGGTTTTTCATATTGATATGAGAGTAGGTTTCCTCGAAACGACGTGTGAAGAAGGTAGCAGCAAGTGGACTCTTTGTCAAGTACTGATGGAATGCCTTGCATACCTTGGCTTGGTCTTTGTAGTCGAGACTACGTATATCATCAAGCATTGGCATGGCGCAGGAATAAGATGGTGCAGAAGAAGTTTTCTTACCCATCTTCTTGCGAACCTCCTTTGCTTCGGGAATCGTATCATCGTAAATGTCTTGAAACTCTTCTGGGAGCATTGAGAGCATTCGCTCTAAAAACTCTTTATCTGACATAATAGTATTTTTCTAAAAACAACCCAACAGCCTGTAGTTTTTAGTCCATTGTTCTATAACTGCTGCTTGCGCCTCTGCTCGTTGACAATCTCTTTTGAAGCTGCCTTCTGGCGCAGTGAGTTGATTTGTTGGAGTTTCTGCTCCCGCGAGTATGGATGCAACAACATGGAAGCTACCTCCCGTTGCGCAGCCATGCTGTTCGCTTGGTGAGTAGCGTTTAAATAATAATTGCTTGTTGAAAAATTGTGCTGCATTTCTGTTTATAGGGGTTATACGTTTAATACGGAGTCTCGACTCAGGGTCAAGAGACGTTGAGGGTATGGTTGGCAGTCAAACTGCCAAGGGTATTCACATTAATCGCCGTTAATCGGACGTTAATCTGTCGTTAATACTTTTCCGTCACTCGGACGGTAATACATCATTGTTCCCCATCGCAGTATCGCTCTGCGCTATGCCGCCACTCGAATGGGGATATGTTTCCTATTGGTACTGGGAAGAGATGCTACATCAAACATTTGATTTCTTCCTCGGTCATGCCCGTCGCCTTCATGATACTATCAATGGGTGTACCAATTGACAAGAGGTTTTTGGCGACCTCAACAAGAGTTTCTGAACGACCTTCAGCACGACCTTCAACAAGTCCTTCAGCACGACCTTCGGCTTTTGCTGTATCCAATGAGTTCTTAATATCGCGATAGGCTTTGAGACTATCCTCATATTCGCGGAGCTCGACTTTGGAGAATTGGGCTATCTCGGCTTCGGAGAACAGGCGGTTGAATATCTCATTGCGCAAATAGTCTGGCTGGCTATCAAGGCGGGAGAGGTTGCGAAGGACATAGAGCCATTTGTCATAATTGGTCTCAAGCTCCTCTAAACTTTTGTTGAATTTCGAAATCTCAACGTACTTGAAAGTCAATTTATCATTGAACACACGATGAGTCTGCTTGTCAAGTAGGCCGATGTCGTGGTTGATGCTTTCTGTAGAGAAGGCTGGATCGCTCATCTCATAGTTGAGCAGGGCCACCACATAGACATGTTTTAGCTGATAGTTCCAAACGTCACCCTTCTCGGCTTGCTCGCGGATTGGGAAGGTTGCGTAGTAAAGAGAACGGTCCTTAAAAAAAGTCTGATAGGCATTCTGCATCTCGACGATAAACTTCTCGCCTTGCTCGTTCTCACAATAGACGTCGAAAATGGCCTTGCGTTCAGAGCGGACATCCCCGACGTGTTCGCTGTTGAGAAACGTCACGTCCTTTACGACCTGCTCGCCATCAAAGAGGGAGTTGAGAAAGTCGATGAGCAAGTCCTTGTTGGGAACAGTGCCGAAGACGCGCTTGAAACCGAAATCGGTCAGCAAACTGATATATCGTTCTTCTGAATTTCGCATAACTTTGATTTTTTTACAAAGGTATGGGATTTATATGACAACGGCAAATTTTGGAGGGAAAATCCGAGAGAAACTCTGAATACTTCCTTTTTTATACACGTTTAGAGATCATGCTACCGCTGTTTTTGTTTGACTCGCACGGTGGTGACGAGGCGGAGGTGGTAGTCGCGGACACTGGCGCCAGCCTCTTTGATAGCGTTGTAGGCAGACCCGGGCTTGAAGCTATAGGTATGGCGTGCCTCGGCACAAAGGTAACGGATGTTGTTGCCCTTGCCGTCCGTGATGGCTACAGGGTCGCCACCGGACTGGGCGAGCAGGTCTTCGAAGGAATCGGGATGGGCAAGGTAGGCGGCGCGCAACTGGCGGGCTTCGTCTTCGGTGGGGATGCGCCAGGAGGCGAGGGCGCCCTCTTGGTAGTTGGTAGCCAGGCCGGAGGCCATGTCCGGGGTCTCGGCATTGAGGGCGGAGGTGAGGCCGTCATAATCGGCGACGGAAAGTAGCAGGAGGGTACTGCTGTCGTCACCACACAAGGTGGTATCGACGACGACATGGCCGTCCCAGAGCGAGAGCGGGGCGGGAAGGGTTTCCACCTCATAGGGAGTGTCGCCGGGGGTGGTACCTCCAATAACGGTCGGGACATCGGGGGAGAAGGTGAAAGAGAGCGACTCGGGGGTGCCCCATTGGGCGGGCGTGACACTACCCGTGACTTCGAGGGTACCGCCCGAGAGGGATCCGTTGAGTTCGTAGGGGACGCCGGCACGTAAGGGTGCTTGGTAGGTGACTTGCGCATATTGCTCCTCGTTGTCATCTTCGTAGGCAATGGTAAAATTGGTCTGGGTGCCCGTGGTGGGGAAGAGAAAAGCCTCGTTAGAGACCCAGCGGCCTTCGGCGGAGCGGGTGAGGGGGACGACGGACTTCTGTGATCCCGTGAGTTCGCCACTGAGCGCAAGGGCCTCGTAGGGGGAGGCGACACGGACGTAGGCTTTGCCGCAGGAGGCAGGGAGGCCGGAGAGCGTGAAGCGGACCGAGGCCATCTGGTAGTGGAGTTGCATGCTGAGCGCGGCGGTGGGGGTACTGGGCGAGAGGTCGGCGAGGGCGGCCTGCAGGGGGTGGGACGTGACGTAGCCACGGGCCATCGTGCGGGCGAAGTCGGGGGCGTCGGAAGGAAGCTGGGGTGCGTTGGGGGTGATGACGCCATCGATGGACGGGGAGGCGGGGATGGTATAGGTGGCCTCGTCGGCGGTGACGGCTACCACACGGGTCTCCACGCCTTGGGGTATCGACAGGCTGATCTTCTCGTCGGCGGCCGTGACTGTCTGGCTGGAGCACAGGGTGCCGTCATTGGTGAAGGCATAGAGGCGCAGCGGGTAGAGGTCGTCGGAAGAAGAGGCGGCGTGGGCGAGGATGCGGACGGTGGTGGTCTCGCCGTCGGCAGGGGCTTCGTCAACCACCTCGACTTTCTCGCAGGAGGCGAGGGTCAGGGCGAGGGGTATCAAACACAGGAGGGTATGAACGGGGTGGCGCTTCATTGGCTCGTGTATTTGGGCTGCTTTGCACTATCGTTCGGATGGGGCAAAAGAGCGGGTTGGTCGTTTTCTGTTGGTGTGGTCAGTGTCATTAGGCCTTTGTTGTTTTAATTTTCCAAAGGTACGAAAAGATTCGTGACCACAACGTTGGGGGCGCTCGTATTTAATTAAATTTAAACTTTTTGAGATTAAACATTAATCACCGTTAATCGCGCGTTAACCTATTCGTCAATACTTTATACTGGGTCTTCTTGCTGATATATGGAAAACAACTTGAACAACAAGTACAACGTATAACAACCTGAGAGCTCAGACAAGCCTGCTGCAAGGGAAACAACAAAGAACAACTTTTGCGGCAGCTTTTTCAGGAAAAGCAGCCAGTCGTTGCTGAGTCTTCTTGCTGATATAGGGATTTCCTGCTAAGGTTTCTTGGTTGTAAAAGTTGATTTATTCGTTGATACGTTTTGTTCCCCTCCGAAGTATCGCTCTTCGCATGCCGTCATTCGGGAGGGGATATGATTGCCCGTTAGGGATTCAAAGGAACGTCGATGGGGGTATCGTCGGACGTGTTGAAGTTGAAGGTGGTAGTGGTAGAGTTCGTGAAGAATGTACCTGTGGCGCGTGTCTCCTTGTGGCGATAGAAGGTGAGGTTGCTAAGGGTACGCGTGTAGAGCACCTCGTCGTTATCGTTTAGCATGTCAATGACAATGTCCATCTGCTGTTCTTCTTTGGTAAGGAAGAAGTGGAGTCCTATTTCCTTTCCCGTAAAACTGGAGAGGTTGTTTTCTGCACGGGAAATGGTGTTCGTGTAGCTGAGGGCTGACGGAGCAAAGCCCGTGGCGGGACTGAATGCAAAGGGGCTCGTCGCCTTGGGCTTGGAGGCATCGGCGGTGAGACGCACCTTCGTGACTTCATCGGGATAGGCATCAATGACTTTCAGCCTAAAACTGGAAGTGATGCGCTTGTCGAAGTCCATCGTGACATTCTGGGTGGTATTGCCCGCTACGGTCACGTCCATGGTTTTGGCGAAGACGAGTTTCGGGACATAGCTTTCTGTCAGGAGGGCCTTGTCGGTGGAGGTGACAGTCGCGACGGGCGAATCAAGGTTTTTGGCTTTGTGGGCTACGGCAACGAAGGTGTATTTGCCGACATGGAGCGGGCAGACGACATGGTCGAAGTCGTTGTCGGAGCCGACATTCTTGTCTTCGCTATAGACCTCCTTGCCAGTGGCATCAAGGACCTTGAAGGCAATGCGTGTGACGCCCGACTGCGTGGCGGAGGCGCGCAAGGGAGCGTTGGCTTTCAAGTCGGGGGTGATAGAAATGTCAAGGCCCGTGAAGGTCACGTTCACAGTAGTGGGTTCGAGCTCTGTGGCGGTCGTGGCGTCCTCGTCGGAGGAGCAGGAGAAAAGGGCCACCAGGGAAAGGAGCAGAAGTGCTTGTGGTATTCTCATTGTTTTAAGCTTTAATTGCCGTTAATCATAGATTAATCGGGCGTTAATACTTGTTTTTAGTTATTTATAAAATTACATTCCAATATGGGACATTTTCTAAGTCATACTTTTGATTTCTTCCTCACTCAAGCCGGTCGCCTTCATGATACTTTCAATAGGTGTACCAATTGACAAGAGGTTTTTGGCAACCTCAACAAGAGTTTCCGAACGACCTTCAGCACGACCTTTAGCAAGACCTTCGGCACGACCTTCAACAAGACCTTCGGCGTGACCTTCAACACGGCCCTTACCAAATCCTTCCGCAAGGCCTTCAGCTTTTGCGGTATCCAGCGAGTTTTTGATATCGCGATAGGCTTTGAGGCTGTCCTCATATTCGCGGAGCTCCACTTTGGAGAAGTGAGCTATCTCGGCTTCAGAGAACAGACGGTTGAATATCTCATTGCGCAAATAGTCGGGTTGGCTATCGAGGCGGGAAAGGTTGCGAAGGACATAGAGCCATTTGTCGTAATTGGACTCTAGTTCTTCCAAACACTTGTCAAACTTCGAGATTTCGACGTATTTGAAGGTTAGTTTGTCGTTGAACACGCGATGAGTCTGCTTGTCAAGCAGGCCAATATCGTGGTTGATAGTGTCAGGAGAGAAGGCGGAGTCGCTCATCTTATAGTTGAGCAAAGCTACCACATAGACGTGTTTGAGCTGGTAGTCCCATACGTCACCCTTCTCGGCTTGCTCACGAATCGGGAAGGTTGCGTAGTAGAGAGAACGGTCTTTAAAAAAAGTCTGATAGGCATTCTGCATCTCGACGATAAACTTCTCGCCTTGCT
>ERZ857775.476-NODE-476-length-57341-cov-4.471023_pt1 | contig 57341 bp, 49 predicted proteins | sample MGYA00519698_ERZ857775 | MGnify/ENA primary metagenome ERZ857775 (study PRJEB31778, sample SAMEA3449363) | human gut metagenome | biome: human gut; feature: human-associated habitat; material: faeces | place: United Kingdom | collected 2010/2012 ...
GAGTGACTGGCTACGAACCAGTAGGTCGGGGGTTCGAGTCCCTTCTGGCGCACCAATCATTTTCGATACTCACAAAGGAAAATCCACAGGATATAAAAAATGTGGACTTTCCTCAGCAAGTATCTTTAAGTATCCTTGCTGAGCATATATGAAAGCTTGTAGTAACAAGCTAGGATATGTTTTGTGACATTTGTTTCGTTTCGCTCTTAGACCTTGTCAAGGCAGCTGCACATTGTGGAGCTTAAGCGAATCATCTGATGTTAATTCATAGTGGCGTCGGCACATAGGCTTGCAGTTAGCTTAACTGTTACTGGCTGGCTCGTGTTCATGTTCTGTAATGTCAAGAATGCCTGATCGGCGTGATTGAACAGAAACGAACGTCATGGCTCTAAGCGACTTAAAGACAACTCAATGTCTTGTTGTGCTTGTGTTTCACATCAGTTGACCTCATCTCAATCTTATTTGAGGACTTACGATATTCGATTTTCAAGCTGCATTTTTGACGAGTTGAATCAGCAGCTAAAAGCAAAAAGAGCTTTCCAGATGTTTGACATCGTGAAAAGCCCTTGACAATCTATTTCCAACGTGCTATAATAGAGCACGAGGATAGCATTCTCTGAAAGCTCCACCGTTGCTGTAACATCTGTGCTGCTGGGCTTATAATCTCCTGCAAGAGGTTATAAGCCTTAGAGGGTGCGTTTTTTTATGCCCTCTTAATTTCCTCTATACATTAATTATACCACCATTTTGTCAATTTGTCAATACTTTTGCGGAAATTAATGGCGAAAAATATATATTTTATATATAAATGCAAAAGAACCCCTAGTGTGTCACCGTGACACACTAGGGGCTAATATATTATCGTAGATATTCTTGTGCAAGTGCAGTATGATTTTCATTTTTCTCAAATGTGAAATCATATTTATCATTGGCAACATCCATGTGTACTGTTATGTCTGATCCGTCATAATCCTCTGGCAATCTATAAACATAGCTAAACTCGGTGCTTTCAAGTGGCTCTAAATCATAATCTTCACGAATTTCATGATAACAGTTAACAATATTATCGTTCTCCAAAACAAATGCAATGCCGCTATCATAGCCGCCATTGTCATATATATCTAAATCATATTCATATTTATCCTGATATATAGCTTTACTTGATATTCTGTCTTTAAGAATGATAGATTTTGTTTCAAGGTTTTTATACTCCAAGTCAACAATGAGGTAACTCTTGCCTGTTTCTTCTTTATCATCATTTGTGAAAAAAACATACTTGTATGTTGGAACAGAAAGCGTGTATTCATCATCAACAGTGTATTTGTTGCCTGATTTGCCTTGAATATAGGCTGTATCAGTTCCCACGTCAGTGCAGCCCTCAGTATTAGGGTTTTCACTGCATGATACCAATGAGAGCATTAATGCCGCCAAAAATACAGAAACACATTTCTTCATAAAAAACTTCTCCTTTATAATCCTATTTTTATATATTATACTGCAAAAATGTATATCTGTCAACAAATGTATTGATGTAAAGATAAAGAACGCCCTAATGTGTTACCATGACACACCAGGACGTTCTTTATTAAAATAGTTAAGTTTTGAGTATTTATGTGTTAAACTCATATTTTTTATTTTATATTATAGAAATAAAGATAACATGTTTTTTGTCTTTTTTATAGTGAAAAAACTTTTTTAGAATTTTTTAGAATTGTTAGTGAAAAATTTGACTTTTATTTTTTGGTGTGATACAATAAAAATTTCGCCCAAAGTGGAAATTTAGTGAAAAATGGTCGATTTATCACATTTTTTCTGAAAATAGTAAAAAAATCGGTTTTTGTTAGTATATGCGTTTGACGGCAAGAAAATTTTGTAGTATAATATTACTTGAATGAGGAAATAAAAAGCAGACCTGCTTTCAGATATTAAAGGAAAGGAGGTAATTGCCAAGTGGATGTACCAATTTTAGCACTGACCATTTTGCTTGTTTGGGTTTTGGGCAACATTATAAAAGAGCAAAAAAAATAACCGTGCTAGCCTGTCAAACTAAACGGTTATTTTAAATAATCACAGACAACCAACTTAGTAAGTTGTGTTGCCTCATCTATGTTTAATATAGCACAATTTGAGTTGATTGTCAACATTGTTAAGACTTCTCAGGGCGTTTATGCTCTGGGAGGTCTTTTTATTTATGTTATGTACAATGTGAAAAATTATGAATGTGTCACGGTGACACATTCATATCTTTCATGTAATCTTCAATAGTGTTAGCAACGTTAAGCTTCTCCTGAAATGTTAAGTGAGTGTAGATATCGCTCGTCACTGCCAAACTGCTGTGTCCAAGCCATGCAGATACGGCTTTCATGGGAACGCCATGTTGAACGAGCAGGGAAGCACAAGTGTGGCGAAGATCGTGAAAGCGGCATCTGAGGTGCATTTCGTTCATTAGTCTGATGTAACGGACAGAAAGCTCATCAGGCTGTATAAGAATGCCCTTGCTATCAACGCATATGTACTGTAAATATTGCCGTGAATAGCTGCTCCTGTTAGCTGCATAAGATAAGCACTGCTTGTGTTTGAGCCATTTCAAGTAGCTGTATACACTGTCAGGCAGCGGAAGTGTGCGGCGGCTTGACCTTGTTTTAGGCACGTCTGAAAATATAAGCGTAGTTTTATGGTTTTTGACGCATTTGACCACAGTATGTTGAATGCACATAGTGCGCTGTTCAAAATTGATATCCGACCAACGCAGCCCCAGAACTTCACTGCGCCTAAGCCCCATTGTTCCTGCTATAAACACAGGTGTGTAAATTGCAGTGTGTTTTATTTGGCTGAGAACAAGATCAAATTGCTCTGTGTTGAGAAAGTTACCACAGAATTTGTCGCAGGAGGGAAGTTCTGCAAGAAGTGCGGCATTTTGGTCTGTCAATCCGTTCTTTACGGCAAATTTCAGCGCCATCTTGATGTTTGAATGATGTTTCCTGATGGTTGAGCCTGATAAGCCTGATTGAAGCTTTGTGAAATAATATTCTTCAAGCACTGCTGGCGTGAGCTGAGAAAGCATTGTACCCTTGCTGCGAAAATACGGCACAATGTGGCGATTGACCTGGGTGCAGTAAGCTTCATATGTGTTGGCTTTTACAGACATTTTTTTGTTGTGCAGCCACGTTTCAAGCAGATCGGCGAACGGAGTGTCACTAGCTTTTTTAGCCGACAACTTGTCTTTAAGCTGTTGGTTTTCTCCTGCAAGCTGTATCACAAGTTTTTCAAGTTTTGTTTTTTCGTCAATTAGTTCTTCGATAGTCATAATGATCCCCTTTTTTGATATAATAAATTAATTATATTACAAAAACAGGTATTTTGACAGCTTGAATTGATATCTGTCTGAAAGAAAAAAGCGAATTTCACATAAAAACAAATACTCATCAATAACTTTGATAATAACTAAGTATATAAACCAAAATCAATTATTTGATTTCAGACAGATAATCAAGAATGGGTCAGTTATAGACAGTTCATTTTACCCACTACCCCTTTTTAAGAAAAAAATCTCCGAAAGCCGCATTTTTTTCTTAAAACCTATTGACAAATCCGATTTTTTGTTATACAATGAACTTGTGTTTTTGATGGTTGTGTTCATTGTATAGCAATGAATGCCCTGCCTCCTGCTCGAGCGGCGGGAGGCTTTTTTTATTCTGCTGTGAGGAACATATATGCAGACAGTATATGTGTTGTCTGTAAAATCACCTACACGAGTTCTGATTTTCTTCTTACGAATGAATTTGCCTTTTACAAGCTTTTCTATCGTCCTGAGAACGTCCTGACGGCTCATGCCAAGAAGCTTAGATAGATCATTATAGCTTTGGAAAAAACTCTTGTGCGAGCTGTCAGCCAGCTTACAGCACACTGCATAAACTCTGAATTCATTTCCATTCAATCTGCTCATAAGCTTTTTATCGATGGTAAAATATTTAGAAGCTGTAGATACGGCTTCAATAGTGTATGTATATGTGCCAAGCTTTCCAGGAGCATTTGTTTGGCGCTTCTGGGACTTGATAAATCCACTCTTGAGCAGCGAACTTGCCGCACGTTTAACAGTGGATACCGAAAAGCCGCATAGTGACACAAGAGTTGTCTGCTTGACTGTGATCTCATAGCCAAGCAGATTTCTTTTTGTATTCTTGTGGATAAGACTATAGAATACACAGGCAAGCTTCAAGTCTGATGCCTGTGTAAAACGTGTAACAAAGCTGTTAGGTATTCGCATTTTTCAATTCCTCATTATTAATGTATTGTTCCAATGCCGCCCATTCGCCGGCAACAAAATTGCTGCGTATATCAGGACGTTTCTGTATTTTCTTTATGTAGCCCCTTGCAGCGGCATAGTTTTTCTTTTCAAGCAGGCTGCTAAGCTCATCTCCTGCAAGTCCATTGACCTTATAAAGCAATGCGGATATATCCACATATGGGAGTTCGCTTTGAGGAGCAGGGAAGTCATTAGGGAGATAAAGCTCGTCTGTGCTTTCATCAAAGCCGTCATCTTCCTCTTGAAAGCCATTGTCTGAATAAGCCTGGGCAAATATTTTTCGTGTTTCATTCTTACGAAATTCTTTGAGCTGTTGGATATGCTGCTGATACTCTATGACCTGGCGCTGCGCCTGACTTGCCTGTTTTTCAAGATCCAATGCAGCTTTATACATAAGCTCAGAAACCGCTCCGCCTGCAGCCTTTATTTTCTCAATATCATTAAGCTGCATATAGTATTTGTTCATAGCACTTTCTGCATTATTTTTCAGCTTATCAAGTCTATACTGATTGCCTATAACGCCCAAACTGTCCCAAAGCTCATCATATGGGTAAAGCACAGCAGAGAGGTCTATGTTATGGTTTCTTATAGGCAGATTTTCGACAGGTATTCTTGGCGGCTTATTCTCGATAAGGTGATAAGGCGTGATATTAGTTCGTATTGGCTCACAACGCATTTTCTTAACTATGGCAGTGCCGAAAGGAAGCTTAGACAACTGTGTTGTGTCGAGCAGAGCCTTGCGGTCAACGTGTTCGCCTTGGTGATCGATAAAGCCATATAGGCTGCCGCTGAATGTAAGATAGTTTATGGTCTCGTTTCCTATCATTTCGGAAAACGCCTTGTTAGTGTTTCCGTTAAGAGAGAGTATGTATATCTGAATATTGCAAGCGCCCTTTATGCCGTCCTCTTCTTTATCATACTTTTTGAGCTGACCATAGTCCTGCAGAAAGAGATTGAACAGAATGTTAGCTCCTGGAGAAGCATTCATTTTGCTGCTGAGGTCAGGAAGCTTTGTCATTTGACCAAACTCATCGTAGATATACTCTATTTTTCGTGGCAATTTGCCGCCCTGGTATTTTCTTGCCTGCTTTGCAAGGTACATAAAGGATTGGTCTGCAAACATTGAAGCTATTACATAGCGTGATTTTTCTTCATATGGCACAAGCATATATATTATGCAAGGCTGATCTTCATTGATAAGGTCAGCAAAGTTTATTTCATTTTTAGATGTCAGCTTTTGAACACCCATATCCGTCATGAAGATCTCAAGGTCTGCGGAGAGAACAGTGTATATTGAAGAACGTGTATCGCCCTGGGAGAACTTTGACGTTGAATAGGATGTTCTTGCAAGACAGCCCACAGGCAGCGCATTGAACAGCTCATCGAGAGCATTGACCATTTTCTTATTGCCGCTTTCGTCCTCGATCACTGTATTATATACGCCAAATTCAGTGAAGAATGTTGTTATGCTGTACATATTAACGTTTGACATATTACCTTTTTCATAGCCTTTATCAAGAAAATAGTATATCAGGGCGCTTAAAAGTGACCTTGCAGAGTCTGTCCATATTGCTTCACTTTGTACATCGTCTGTAAGACAGTGGGCAAACGAGCTGACAAGCTTAGAGGTTTGTGAAAGATCGTTGCTTCCGCTCCGTTTTGCAGCGAGATATTCGTCAATGATAAGTTGTAGAGGATTCCAACAATCAGATCGGTCCGTATCGATAAGATTAAGAGTGACTATCTTATATCCGTTATTTGCAAAATCCTCATATGTCAGTTCAAGCAACTCGCCTTTCATATCGTTTATGATAAGCGAGGGCTTATTTTTTGAGTTAGCCATAAGCCGCATACTTGGCAGCACATAGCATTCGCCTTTACCTGAACGAGGAGCGCCTACTATCATAGTGTTGTATGTGCCAGTTTCAACATAGTACATACCATTGCTCTCACCAATGAGCATACCAGCTTGTTCCGCTGACTTTATATTATCCATAGGGACTGCCTGAAAGTGTTCAAGAAGCTCATTATCTTCCATAAATTTATTATCACCCTTGATGTCCTTGCTGTCATTCTTCATACGCCACAGAGTATGGAGCTTTACTGTTATACACAAGCCTACTACCATTGCCAGGATAATTTCAAAAATGAACATCATAAATCCTGACGGAACAATGATGTTCCACGGCATAAAGTGAGTGCTTGTGTATTCACCAGAGCGTCCGTTAAGGCTTACCCTGCGCATACTTTTAAAGATGTAAATAAAAATGCTGTTAAAGATCACATACAGTATCGATGTAGCTATTGCAAATTGTTTTATTCTGACATTTCGACGGTCTTTGTCTTTTTCAATAGGTGTTTTATTCACCGCATTTAAAATACGCATAGCAAGATCATAGATCCAACCAAATACAAAAAGTATTTTTGCGATGATAAGATTTTTTATGCGCTTAAGTTTTTCAAGATCCATATTAGTTCCCCTTTATATGCTATGATATTGTTCTTTTGCTTTCGCCATTTCCTGCTCGATCTCAAATTCTCTCATAAGACGTGCGGTTTTTGCTTCCTCAGATTTAAGGGCGTTGCGCAGCATACTTGATGATTTATGAAGAAGTGTCCTCTGCGCCTGCATACAGCCTGCAAGTCTGAACTCAAATGGTATATCCGCTTTTTTACCGCTTATTATCTTTTTAGCAATGTCATTGCCTGAGCGTGCTGACTTTCTCAGCCATTGATATGCTGCTTTCTTTTGACCATCACGAAGCAGCATTAAACCATAAGCGAGCTGTCCACTGTTGTTGCCATTTAAAGCGCACTGACGGAAGCACTTTTCAGCCATTTCGTTTTTATTTTCAGACAGATACACTTTTCCAAGAATATACTGTGCATTTGGATCGTTGTATTCAAACGCAGAACGCTTGAGGTATTCTTTAGCTTTTGTATTATTGAATGAGCTATAATATTTGCCCAGAGTGTATATCGCAGGCTCAAAGTCCTTATCGGCGGCTGATGAAAGGTAGCGTATTCCTTTTGAAACTTCTGTTGATTTTCTGCTATCAAGAAGAATTTTTCCTGCAGCATACATTCCGTAAACATTATCCTTGTCTGCGGCTTTGATGAAATACTGCAATGCTTTTCTTTTGTCCTGAAATGAAAGATACAATTTACCAAGGCGGTATGCTGCTGTTCCCATAACATCATCTTTATGCTCAGCAGCGTGCATAAGGTGCTTTTCTGCCAGAGCATTGTCATTGAATTGCTCCTGATAGAGTTTTCCGAGAGTGTATGCTGCATAGTAATTATCTTTTGCTGCTGAACGTTCTAAGTATGATACCGCCTTGTCGTATCTCTCTTGTGAAAGATACAGCTTGCCAAGACTATATTCACACAATCCTGTTTTATCCTGTGCGTTTTCAGCACCCTTTATCAGAACTTTTTCAGCCTTTTGAAGATCTTTTTTGCTGTCGCTCTGATAGAGCTTACCGAGCATATATTGTGCTTTATAGTTATTGGAGTCCGCCGAGAGCAGCAGATATTTTTCAGCACATTCAAGGTCTATATCCGTTCCTTTGCCATTCAGATACATCATACCTATCTTGTAGCTGATATTATCGTCATGGTTTTTAGTGAATACTTTCTCTAAACCTGTTAAAGCTTCAGCGTAAAAATTATGCGCACTCGTTAGGTCTTTTTCTACTCCTTGACCCAGTTCATAAGCTTGTCCTACGGCATAACTTGCGAAGGGCATTCCGCCTTTGCTGCTTAGTGAGCGCATATAATAGTCAAATGCTTTGGCATAGTCTGTTTCAACACCAGAGCCGTATTTGTATATGTTTCCGAGAGCAAAATAAGCATATTTATTTTCAGACAGCTTATAATGCTCTATGGCTGAGCTATAGTCCTGAGTAACGCCAAGCCCATATTCATACATTTTACCTATACGATAGTTGAGATAGGACTTTGTCCAATTATCACGTTTATCATCACTCATGCTTACTATGGATAGCAGCTTGTGAAAATCTTCAAAGGATTTGCTGTAATATTGCTGACTTAATGTATCGCAGTCATTGGATTTTAGCATTTGGCTGTCATAAAGCTTGCCTATGTCATATGTTGCGAGAATATTTCCGCTTTTGCTTTCTATTGAGAGTATTTCAAAAGCTTTTTCGGGGTCTTTCTTTATGACTGCTGATTTGTTCTGTTCATTTCCGTACATATAGTCGAGGGCAAGCTTATAGTTCTTGCTCCAATCTATGCGTAGACGTTCCACTGCCTGATCGCTTTTATCATTTTCAGACAGATACGCTTCAGGCTCTTGCGGAAAAATATCCGTGCTGTAGTCAGGAGCATTTGGTTCATACAACTCATCATAATTTCTTGAAGATAGGTACATTTCCAAATCATCAGGGATATCAGAGTTTTCTAAAGAGTCATAAGGCATAGCATCCTCTAAATCATCTTTTTTATTTTCAGACAGATACACTTTTGATTTCTGCGAGGAAATACCGTTGTTGTAGTCAGGCTCATTTTTCTCAGAAAAGCCTTCGCTTTCTTTTTCAGATAGATACGTTTTCGTTTTTGGAAAGTAAGAAGTATTATCAAGATCTATATGGGAATGCAGATCCTCAGGTGGTTCAACATTGACATTCTTTGTGTTGTAGTATTCACGGCAGATAGAAAGAAATGAGTTTCCTACTCTGGAGTAAAAACCTGACGGATCGTGAAGCTGATGTTCTTTATACTCAGCCCACCTTGAATTTTGTCCGTATCTGTTTCGGAACATTGATTGTGTGCTGTCGAGCTTATGAAGATATGTGTCAAACATTATTTGCAAAGTTTTATTTTCTGATATGACAGATCTGATACAACTGTCAATCTCGTTTTTTGTCACATCATTTTGTTTTGCATACCACCACTGCTTGCCGCTGTTTTTTAGGTCATCAGGAAGCTTGTCGATAAGTGCGTTTATTTTTTGAATACTGCCTGCAAACTCGGACTTGATATGAGGTGCAAGCACGTTTCTTTGAAATTCAGTAAGGTTAGCAGCGGCGGCACTTTTGTCAATGAAGTGCGTCATTTCAGTTTTCAAAGCGTTGAATGCTTTCTGCTCGATATCGTCTTGACCTTTGTTTTTGTATGTAATGCGTCTATCTTCAAGTCGGTGATATTCAAGAAGCTGATAATGGATATGTACATTACCTGTATTGACGTGAATGCTGCCGACCCAGTAGCAGTTACTTGCATCCAGCTTTTCTGATTTGTCTATCATTTTGTTAATGCCTTTTCGTGCGGCTTCAATAAGTGCCTGGCGGTTGAGCTGATTGCCGACTATGAAATTATTCTGCCGCAGATATGCGTTATCAAATGAGATAACTCCTGCATATTTTGGACAGCCCTCAGAGCGGCTGACAGCTTCAAGCTGACGCATCTTGTCTATATCGGCAGGAGTCAGACTATCTTGTGTGCTTGTGAAAGCACCTAATGAGCGTTCAGCTTTTATGTTTTGAGCCTGACTTTTCTCGTTTGGTACAAATTCTGAATATACATACTCCATTTCGTTGGCGTGTTTGTTCGGCTCAAAAGCTTCAGGGCGGAGCATATAGTCCAGAAAATCGAATATCTTGTTGCCACCGTCACCGCTTATTCGCCACTTGTATACGAATTTGCATTTGTGAAATATTCCTGGTGTCATTATTAGTCACTCTGTTCGTCTTGCAAGGAGTCTGCACCCTTATCAACTGAGCGCTGATGTACGATGCTCTTGTAGTTGTCATTTGATCGTGACATGACGTCATGCGGTTCGCTGTCACTCAGACGCTTGTCGGCTGAGTGGAATTCCTGCACTTCGTAGAAGTGCAGAAGCGTATTAATTCCGTCACGTTCCTGATATATCATGCTGTTATTTTCTTTTGCAATCGTCAGCAGCTTCTCAATGTTATCTTGAATGTTTTTCAAACATTCATCGTTTGGTGTTTGTTTGATGTTATTGTAGGCACTGTCTATAAGAAACGCAAGACAATTGCTGTATGTTTTAATTCCGTTCAGCTCCATTATCTTTAAAAACCTTTGATAATGTAGTTCTGAAAAAGACAGCAGCTTATTGATAGGTTTGCTTTTCATTTTTTCATCCAACCTTTCCGTGTAGTTTGATTTTATTTTGTGATATCTAAGTTAGAGGTGTGGGTCAAGAGCATAAAGGCACGATATCGTGCCTGCTGGAAACCTCGGTAGAACCGAGGTTTCAGGTGGGATACTGTGATATCATCGGGACTTTTTCTATATACGATTTATATACGATTTTTTGTATATAATTGTAATTTATATATTTTATATATATTGCAAATCAAAATTTATATATGATTTATATACGAAAACTTCCTCTATTTACCTCTTTATATACGAATTATATAATTTTCATGCTGTAATAATCTGTATATATTTCTGTTGTGTAAACAAAACAGGCTTATTTATGAACTTTCTTTGTCCGAAATTTCAAGCATCCTGAGAATTTCTTCATTTGTAATTGAGTTTTCTTCAGAATTTGTTATCGTTTCTGTAAGAAGATTTTCGATTTTTTCTGTTGTATTTATCATTTTTTGCGCTGCAATATGCACATTATTTATAGTGGAATTTGCACCCTCTGAAAGGCGGTCAAGCTCCTGATTTACTAACGCACGAACGATAGGCGGAAGAATATTTACAACAAAATCGTCATTGCTTTTCACAAAATCTGATATTAGTTTTGTAAGTAATGCGTTCCGTGATAAGTCCTCAGCTTTTGCTATACTGTCTAGTTTATCTATCATATTCTCAGGAATATTGCGTATGATTATATCCATTTTCAATTACTCTCCTTATATACTTCATTGTAGAAATCAGCTTCATCACCATATTTTTTTGCTATCTCTTTGCTGTTGCCCTTGAACACGTTAGGGAGAATTTGCGGTATGGTGTAAAGGAAAAAGCCTTGCTCAGGTGTCCACTTATTTAATTCAAAGTAATATGGTTTACGTCCTTCTTCTTTTATATATACAGCAGTGAAATTTTTGTCTGCAAACCTTATCTCTTCAATGCTTTTATATTGGAAGTGGTAATCCTCTTTTTTATCTTTATAGTAAGCAAGCTGCAGTTCATTTTCTGTTGCCTTTATATAAAGAAAATGCCTTGGATATTTCACAAACATCTTTCCTGTTACCATTGCAAGGATAGTAAAAAACGCTGTAAGTAAATAAAAAAGCAGTGCTGCTTTTGCAAAAAGTGCAGATAAAAAATACATTACCAATGCACAAAAAACTGCGATTATAACAGTGTATTTTATCTTGATAGTTCTCGCTTTTTGAACTTGAAATTCATCATCAAAAGAACTGTTTTCGTTATTGACAGGGTACTCAAAAAGTATATTTTCCATAGCACTTTACCTCACTTGTTCTGTGACGAGATGGTTATATCACTGCTGCATATTTTCACGTTATTATCTTTAAAAGTCCTCAGTTCTCCCTTAACTACTATCACGCTGCCTTTGCGCAAATGATTTCTTGCAAAGGAAATTGTGCTTTCCTCATTAACGTATACAGTGAAAACATCGTTAAAGCTCTGCTCGCCTTTTTTAGCCTTTCTAGGCACTGCGATAAGAAATTCGATAGCATAGGCACTTAGGTTTTTTATATCAGAAACGATAAAACCTATTACTCTTACTTTGTTTGAAGAATTATTAAAAGTCATTCTGATTACCTCTTTTCATTATTGGCTAACTGTTATCATACAGCTTGCCTTTAAGCCCTTATCTTCTGTTGTTGCGGTTATGATAGCTTTGCCTTTTGATACGGCTGTTACATTGCCGTTACTGTCAACTGTTGCAATATCAGGACGGTTACTCTCCCATTTTACGTTCTTATTAATGGCATTGTCAGGCTCGATCTCTGCACGAAGCTGAGTGCGTCCTCCCACTTTAAGCTGAACGTCATTATACTCAAAATCTGTAGCAAGCTTTATAGAATAGACTCTAGGCTGCGTTGTTGTAGTTGTTACTTGCTCTGTCAGCTTTGCAGATGGAGCAAGTGTTTGAGCAGGCTCATTATGTGTTGCGCCAGTAGTCTGTTCTGGGACATATGCAGGCTCGTCATATCGTCTTGTCTCCTGCGGTCTTGTGTTGTTTTCTGCTGTTGCAACTTGATGTTTGGTTGAAGTAGTTGTGCTTGTTTGTGACTCTTCTGCCGCCTTTTCGCTGACGTTATGTGTTGTTTGTGATGTAGCCTTTGTAGTCACAGCGACAGCTTGTGCTGTTGTGGTTTTTGGCTTTGTTGTGCTTGAAATACTGCTTGCTGTACTCGTTTGTGTACGGCTTTCAGTATTGCCTGGGACGATTTTTATTGCACTTTTCTGCATATCTTTTCGGTCAATAGTTATCGTTCTAATGTACCCTTTTCCTTTCTCAGTGTGTGCAGGTATCTTCTCTCCAAATTCATCATATGCGTCTGCATATTTTGTATCTGGCAGAGCAGATCTGACAACAACACGCATTATCTTGAAGTCGGACGGAGGGTCTTTCACTGTTACTTTTCTTGAATAATCATCATATTTTTCGCTGACTGTGAACTTATACTCTGTTAGATCATCATCAAATCTTATCGTCTTAATTTCGGGATATGTTGCCCTAGTATCACTGCTAGAAAGGCGGCATTTTAAAACGAATTCGCAAATATTATCGTGGTAAGAAGCGTCTGTTATCTTTATATTGTAGCAATTAAGAGTTAGCGTCTGATTATAATTATCGCTTTTGCTTTTGTATGTAATTGATTGCATCCATCTGTTCGACGTGAGAAAAAATGCTGCTAACAACACTGTCACAACAGTAAATATTATATATATTTTACTGCTGCTTTTAGGACTTACTACTTTCATCGTGCCGCCTCCGTTCCTGCAGCTTGAAGAAGTTCTTTGATAAGATTATCCACCATTTGAACTATAACTGCGTCAATATAATGACTTATGTTTTGCTCCATTCTAAGGTAGGAATATGTTTCTGCAAGGAAGCATTTTCTGAAATAATCAGCGTCCATTTTTCTCAACATAAGTCCATATTCCTGCTTAGAATATTCGTTGTAATAGTGAGAAAAGCAGTTGTGGATTATCTCTATTCTGTCCTCTGCATTGCCCATATAAAGGAGCTGTCTTGCGCCAACAATTCTTCTGCAATGCAGCTTGTCCCTGCCTGCTCCTAATGACAAAAGCATTTGACCAGGCTCAAATGCTGTGCTTTCTTTAAGCTCGGCATATGAGAATTGCGGAAAGGCTTGGTGCAATATCTCAATGCTTTCAGGCGATTGTTTAAGCACCAATCGGTATTGAACTAGGGAGAAAATGACTTTTATAGAGCCTGCTGCTGTGATATTTCCGTCAGGAATAAAGTCTAATATTGATTGAGTTGCAAACCATAATCCTGCAAAATATTTTCTTGTGCGGCGAACAAGTTTTTCAATAAACTCTGTTACCTGTGGATATTTCACTGAGATAAATCTGTGAGCTTCGTCAATAAGACACACAACATTTCTTTTATCCCATGGATTGATAAGGTTTTGATTATAGCCTATGTTTTTGCATATCGTTGACCACATAATAGTGAGAATATTAAAAAGCTGAGCGTTGTATACATTCTCAGCCATTTCACTTATGCTCTTAACATCAAAGATTATCAGGTTATTGTTTTTTACATCAACATTAGTCGCTCCGTCAAACATTCCTGCATATGCACCTTTGCCGCAAAGCTGTTTTATATACACCTGAATATTGCTGTACGCTTCATATTTTCTTTCTGGCATACCTGTTCTGTTGCAAAGCTTTTCGTGAAGCTTGTTGTTTACATCTGTAAAAGACGGAAACTGTTTCGGATCAAGATATGTAACATCTGTTTCAGGGAAAATACCCTTGTCCGACAGACATTCAGTTACAAGATCCATGAAGATTTCCATAGTGTACATATCTATTTCTGGCATATACATTGACATAAATGTGCGTATTCTTGACATTTCAGAAGCAAAATTTTCTCTTGCTTCGTCCTCTGGTGATATCTCATCATCAACTCGTGAGTCTACAACTTTACATATTTGCAGAGGATTTATCCTTGAATTGCTGTTTATCTTTATAGTCTGACCGTCATAGACCTTTGCCATAGGTTGATACTCGCTTTCGATATCAAGTACCATTACTTTATTGCCTATAAGCAATTGATCTTCAAGCATGGATTTCAGCGTTACCGACTTACCGCCGCCTTTAAGTCCTATTGCCAAAAGGTCAAAGGAATTACGACTTTTAGTCCGTTTAAAGGTATTGAGAATATTAAGACCGCCTGTTTCCGTGAAGCCAAAGAAAAGCCCTGTATCGTCTATATGTGATTGATAGTAAAACGGAAACTGACGTGACAAGGTATCAAACACTGGGAAAGGTGTTTTTATCGTGTTGCTTTTATCAATAGTGGTTAAAAACTCATGCTGCATTATATTTGTTGGAACATACGCCGTCAAACCGCTGAGTTCAAGCTCGTGGATCAGTTCCTGTGTCCGTTTATTCAGTGAACTTAGATCGGTATCACTCACAATAAATCTGAGCGTTACATAGTATATCTGCTCATTGCCGTTTTTTATGTTCTGGTATATCATTTCTAGCTTCTGATATTCAGTGCTTGTATCGAGCTTTTCTGTGGCGTCCTGAATTATACCTCCTCGTGACTCTAACTCTCGCAGGGAAGAACTAAGTTCATCTAATACAGTTTCTTTATCAGCCACATTAACGTCCCATACTATCGTATCATTCGATTGTGTAACTATCTGAGCAAGTCTAAGGTCATCTATCTCAGCTGCATAATCGTACACTACCACTGTCTGAGCAAACACATCATTTATCTTGTAATAGTTTGGCTTAAATATTATTGTTTCAGGCAGGATAGTTTCATTAAGATCTCCATTTTCGGACAACTGCTGATTTTCTGTATTCAGACAGATAAGCTTATTGAGCGTAACGATTATTTCTTCGGTTGAACACCATGATACATCAACATCTCTCATATGGCTTATAAACCTCTGAGCGCCAGTATATATTTTCTTCTCGTCATCAGAGTAAATAAAAAGGTAAGCCATTCGGTCATAATGGCTTACCTCAAAATCTTCAAATATATCATGCTGTTCGTTGAGCAGATATTCTGAATACCTGTTAATGCTTTTTTGCATTTTATACTTTATATAGGCTTTCTGATTCGCAAGATACGGGGTCTTTGAAGTGAAAACGTATTTGTGATCAGTGCCTATAGATAAAGTTGCCTTGGCAAAATTATTGAAAACTGTATTGCGGTCATAATCGTTAAGATCGAATATATCCATGCCTGATACGGCAAGAACACCCATTTTAAGTGATTTTCCTTTGACCTTAAGCGTCACAATGCCGTTTTCAATGCTTTCAAATGAAAGACGTGACATTATGCTCGATTGGTCTTCGGCAGCTTTCTTATGTGCTCTTCTTTTTGAAAAACCTTTACCATTGACCTTGTTATTCGTGCTTTTCGGCGTCGATGATCTCCTCATCATTGATCTCTCCTCCTTGGTGCTTATGCAGAGTTTTATTTGTCATTAGGAAACTGAGCCACTCAAGCCATGCTTCAGCAAAGCTTTTGCATGGATCAGAGGGGCTTTTTCCGCTCATTATGAGAAATATCACACTACAGAATATGATAAATGGAATGCCTAGTTTGGGACTTACCATGATGTTGGCTAACTGTGATGACACCATTAGTGTTACTATCAATCCGACTATTTTTGTAAGGTTGATATGGCGGAAGATACGCTGTTCCGCTTTGGTCTTTTTAGGTACTACTCCCATATGTTACTTGCCTCCCTTGTCCTTAAATCCATTTCCTTTTGATGTGTCGGATTTGCTGTTATTATTGTTTGTTGCAGCTTTTGAAACGTCAAAGCCACTGCCACGGGCAGGCTGAGATGTGCCGTTATTATTGCTGTTATTGTTGCTGTTTCCACTGTTGTTATCGGCTCTTGCGTCAGTTCCATTTGTGCCGTCTTTGCCTGCTGCGCCTTGCGCACCTCTGTCGCCTTTAGCTCCATTCATGCCGTTAGTGCCATTTAAGCCGTCCTTTCCGTCAGCACCCTTTGAAGCGTTGCCTGCGCCGCCTGATGAAAAGCCCTCTCCTACAGACTCTTTTACGTTATTGGCAATGTTGTCTTTTGCATTTGAGAATGTATCTTTTATTGAGCCTGGATTTGTTGCTGCATAAGCTGCCTTTGCTCCTGCGTCAGTGTGTCCGAAAGCACCTCCGACCGCTCCTGCAACAGTACCTGCCGACGCACCGCCTATGGCTTTTCCTATCTTTCCGGGTACAGTTGAGCCTCCTTGTACGCCACCGTAAATTCCTCCTGCAAAGCCTTTGGCTGCACCAACAGCACTGCTTGCGGTATGCTTTGCAACACTTCCAGCACCGTGGATAACTGTGCTGCCTGCACGAGCAAGTCCCATTGTGGCATAACTGCCCATTTGCATTGATTGATTTATTGCCATCATTGTGGCTGCACCTGATTTAACTCCTGCGTCAATGCCAAACAGCTTTGTCAACACCTCTGGACCGTCTATAACAAACTTTGCGCCTGCTATTATAACTATGAGCATTACCGCAAAATTGCTGCCGTATTCCGAACCTTTTATGCCCCATATAACGGCTATGTATATTCTTAAAAGAATTACAACTATCATAAGAATTATGTTTGAAAGCAGCATATTCTGGATAGCTTTTTTAGCTCTGCCTGAGCCGTTAAGGTCTGTTGCTATGATAAAGGGTGTAATGAGCTGTGCAAACATTATTTCAAATAGCGTAGTTGCTATTTTTATTCCGCTGAAAATAAGGCAGATAGCCACTGCAAGCATAAGCACAAAGGTTGACCAGAAGTCGATATGATAATAATATAAACAGTCAACCGTGTAGCCGCTGGTTATATTTCTGCGTATGATCTGCTCTACCGAATTAAGATCATCATAATCTTCCTCGTCAAAAAGAGGAAAAGATTGATATTCTGCATTTACTGGTTCTGCATCTTTGGCGGTATTTGTATTTTCCGCTATGTTAAGCTCCCTTATAACATCATCTTTGATAATGTCAAGTGCTTCCTCAACAGTATGTGCGTTTGCTCCTACCTCCTGCGTTTTGCCTGCGGCAGCTACAGCAGGGTGGTTTGCTATAAGGTCACGAAGATATGTATTATAGTTAATGACATTTGTTATCCTGCTGCCGTCTGGATAATGCAGATCTCCAAGTGTAGCACCATAAGGACAAGCGTCACCAATAGAAGCTGACAAAAATGTTTCATAATCTTTTTCAGACAGAACGCTTCCGTATATTGAGCCTGATGTGCTGTATACAGAACAGTAAACCTGCATATTTGCGCCATAATCAGCGCTTAGTATAAGCTCGCCATTTGCATTTTTTAGAATATTATATTCATCTTCAAAACCAAGAAGTGACATCATGTTTTCTGTTGTCAGGTCATTAAATTTTTTCTGGGCAGGGTATACATCATTTACATCAGTGATATAATAGGTAGTCCATGGTTTATCATCATCAGGCGCAATACCACCAGTTATCTCGATATCTTTTATATTTCCTGAACTTCCTACAGTGTCAAGGTAATTCATTTTTTTCTTTAGATCAACGCTGTTTTCAACGTCATATATTCCTGAAGCCAAAAGATCTTTGCCAAGTGTACCTATGACAACTGTTCCGTCACTGTTTACACTTGCTTGCTCAGATTGATCGTTTATTTTAATGTTTTGAGCTGCATCAACACCTTTGCTGCGGAGAGAGTTGCAGGAAGATATAAAGGTAGGAAATGCAACAAGAAGTATAGATGAAACGAGTATGCTCATAAGAAAGTCAGACACACGGATCTTATTGTGGTAAACTACTAATGCACAAGCTCCTAAAACGAGCGCAAGGCTCATTACTGCTATTATGACAGTTCCCATTTTACCAAAACTGAATTCATCTGATAAGTAATCAAAGAAATTGAGCTTGAGCAGGGCACTGACGGCATTATCGAAAAAGTCTATTACATCTGCGAGAAAACTCAGAATGTTAAATTCGATATTCCGTAACAGATCACGAAACTGATTTCGGACAGTTACCATTTTTAGAATACTTGAAGAACAGCCAGTATATCCTGATTGTCCTGCAGCCCATACCTCCAAGCTTCCAAAGCCACTTGTTACTATGGCAGCTATAAATATGAGTTGATACCATACCTTTTTTGTTTTCATGTACTTCAAAATTATGCTCCTTTCGTGTGCTTTTTGTTTGTGTATGCTCGTAGAAACACCATAGATAAGCGTTTTTACGGACACACACAAACGTGTGTCCTTGTGATTTAACCCACTCCCATGCTCTGTAAAAATCTGTCTGCAAATACGAGCAAGATAATGGCAATTACCAAAGCGATAAGCCAACCTTTTACAGAAGCTACACCTTGTTTACCACTTGTGCTGAGGCATATAACTATACATACAACACACAATCCAATGAGAGCTTTTGCGACTATGGACAAACCATTTTTGTTTTTGGTTATCCATGCAGCTATGTCTGACCATACGCCACCTGCTTCTGTGTCTTCAGCGTCGGCATAAGCTGCCACGATCGTTGAAAAACAAGCCGTCATTGCACCGAAAATTCGTGCGCTAAGCTTTACACCTTTTTCTTTGATCTTTTCAATTATTTTTCTCATAATTATTCCTCCGTATTTGTTTTTTTGTTTTTTGACGTTACAATAAATTTCAGCGTATCGTTCCAATCCTTGCCGTAAGGCGGTATGCTCACTTTTACAGTGTAATTTGCAGAATAGTCAGACATTAGCTTTTCTGTTGCTTGACGTCCTCTTTCATCATTATCAAGACAAAAGACTATCTGTGTGATCCGAGGATCATCAGATAGTCTTTGCTTAAGTGCTATATCAGAGCAGCCTGATAGTGATACCCTGTTTATTCCAAGCCAACAATCAGAACGATACATTTCAGACATTCCGACTGCTGCACACTGTTTTTTCATTGAAAGCTGCATTAAAGCTCCGTGAGATAAAAGGTCTATGGGTGCTTCAAACACATAAAGCTTTGTAGGGTCATAACCATACGCATTTGGTTTAGCAGGGATATAAAAGCTGTATTCTTTCATGCTGCCTTCAATGTTCTGCGGATAGTATTTGTTGTATGTGTTTGTGATCTTTGCTTCTGCAAACTTCATTGAGCCAAACTTATCGTAGCCGCAGAAAATAGCTCGCTTTTTAACATCGAGGTATATGAGCTTATTGCTGACACAATAATTTATTATGTCAGCTGGAAGCTTTCTCGTTATGTTAAGATAAGCGAAAAGCTCTCGCCATTTGCCCTGCATGGGCGGCGGAGCTTTAAATTCTGCCTTTTTAGTTTTTTTCTGATAGTGCTGTTCGCTGATTACTGCTTTTCTCATTTCAGGAGAAGCTCGTATACTGGCGTTGCCTATTAGACGAGAAACAGCTTCTTTAAAATCGTATCCATCGACCTTGCAAAGCCAATCAATAGCACCTTTTCCGTAAAGATCTCTTGAATACCAGTGCCAGGTATAGCGGTCTGGATTAATCTTAAGGCTGTCATGCTCTATCCCTATATACCAACCGCCTGACGATTTAAAGCTGAAACCCTCGTGGCTTTCGAGAAATGTGACCATATCTGTTCGCCGTGCGGCTTCAAGCTCCTCTTTAGAGTACATGACAAAGCTTTTGCCTGATTCGTATCTTCTGTCTATCATATATCCTCACCTCCTCTCAATGTTTTATAATTTAAGCGCCTTTGGCTTGAGCTTTTCTAGTAGAGAATGACTTTTGTCTGTGTCGGTTTTGCCACCGTTGAAAACAAAGTTGCGAAATTGGTCGCTTTCTTTTTCAGACAGATTATAGATTTTATTATCAGCTGCAGCTATGAGTTTTCCTCCCTTTGATACAACATCACACCATTCTGATTTATCTTTAGTGCCTATCAAGGCTTGGTACTTGTTGTTATGAAATCTGAATTCCATAGCACTTCCAGAAGCTTCAGATTGGTTTTGAGAATTTCCGCTGAGCTGGGCGTTGACGTATTCAAGTCGTTTTGTCTTGTCAGCTAATTCCTGTTCGTGCTCAAATGGCTTAAGCATATTTTGTTGAGCCTCTGAAAGATCTTTGTTTGCTTTTTCAAGCTGTTCCTCAAGGGAGCATAATTTCTGGTTTATCTGAATGCCTGCAAGATTTTCGATTCTTCGGACATTTCCTACGGCATTATCTGTAGCAATATCGCACGAATAAGTAAGTTCTCCGTGAAGAACAGCAATACAAGGTGTATCAAGTTCAAAAAATGTGTTTGCAGATGGATTCTTTTCTATTGTGACTTTAAAATCACGATACGTTCCAAGTTCGATAGTCTCACCTGTGGCAGAACAAATTGCCATTGACACGGCAATTTGTTCTCCTGCATTTTCACGTTTATCATATCTGATACCGCCTATTGTCATTTCAAAATCTTTGTTCAATGCCTGATGTTCCTGATATTTAGACATATCACTCTTTGCTCTAGCGAGAAGTTCAGAGTATTGCGATATCTGCTTTGGCAGCGTTTTTTCTGCCAACTCCTGCATTTTGAAAATTGACTTCTTGTGTTCCGCTTCAAGAGTTTTCAGCATTGCAACATCATTATCAAGCTGTATTTTCTCCTTAATCATAGGATTGCCCGAAGCAATAGCTTGCATTTCAGAGTATGTAAGTACCATTTCGTCAACATCTTCTGAAACTCTCACAGGACTTTTGGAGGTCAATATCTGATTTATGAATTTTGCTTTATTGGTTATAATACCCATCATATATGCGTCAAACGTCTCTTCGGTAAGATAGTGGTAGATTCCGACGTGTGAAAATCTATTACCTTGCCTTATGCCACGTCCATCCTGCTGAGTGAGGTCAGATGGTTTCCACGGTATGTCAAGGTGATGGATTGCACAGATCCTATCTTGAATGTTAGCGCCCGTTCCAAGCTTTGAAGTACTTGCGATGATAAAACGTTTTTCTCCTTTGCGAAGGCTTTTGAACATCTCATCTCTTGCCCTATCTGTCTTTGCGTCGCCTGCAAAGCAAATCTCTTTTTCTGGTATTCCACGCTCGATAAGCGCTTGTTTTATAGCTTTGTACACAGAGAAGTGTGTTTCGTCCTCGTTGATCGCTATATCACAGAATACTATCTGCACGCCTTTTTCTGTCATAGTTTTTCTGTAGTTCTTTTCGAGATTGTCAATAAGTTTCATCACTTTGCTGTCAGGTGCAGGCTGAGCTTTTTTGAAAATACATCTGCTGTCAAGTCCAAGTAACCGTGCTTCGTGGGTTATCTTCAGCATATTGTCCTGTCGTGGGTCAACTGTGCCACTATGTATTGTCTCAGAACGTACAGCAAGCTCTTTCATATATGCTTTTTGGCGTTCGTCAGGCTTTGAGGTCACTACTATCGGCTTGCCTGTTTCAAGCTTTGGCACAGGAAGTTTCAGCATATCCGCTGTTTGAATATCAGCGAATTCCTTATACATCTGCATAAGTTCAGGTATGTTTACGAATTTGCTGAAACGATTTTTCATTTGAAAGCCGTTTCCTGCAGGCTTTATCTCTAATTGCGATACAACTTCACCAAATGTGCTTGCCCAATCGTCAAAGTTCTGCAATCCTGCTTTTTCAAGAAGATCTGGTCTGAGATAACGCTGCATGACATAAAACTCTACCATAGAATTGCTTATAGGCGTACCTGTGGCAAAAAGTATATTGTTGCAGCCGTACTTGTTGTTGAGATACTGAGTTTTCATCAGCATATCCTCTGATTTTTGTGCTGCTGTTGTTTGTACGCCTGCCACATTTGACATTTTTGTAGAAACAAAACAGTTCTTATAGTTATGTGCTTCATCACATACGAGATAGTCAAAGCCGAGCTTTTCAAAACACAATGATGAGTCTTTTGGAGAAGAAAGCAGCTTTTCAAGCCTTTCCTCTATGTTTTTCTTTTGACGTTCAAGGGCTTTTACTGATGTTTTGTCCTTTGTTCCTGCTTCCGATATTGCACTCATGATATCGTGAAGTTCTTTTTGCATGAACTGCTCTTTGTACTCGTCTGACATAGGTATTCTTTCAAACTGTGTAAATGACATTATCACGGCGTCGTAGTCACCAGTAACACATCTTGCAATAAAACGCTTTCTATTGGCTTTGGTAAAGTCCTCTGGCTTTGCCACAAGCAGTTTTGCATTTGGATAAAGCCGCAGCCACTCACTTGCCATTTGCAGCGTAAGGTGCTTTGGTACAACTACGCAGGCTTTGTTTATAAGACCAAGACGTTTCTTCTCCATTACAGTTGCAACCATTTCAAAGCTTTTTCCTGCACCAACTTCATGTGCAAATAGCGTGTTTCCACCAAGCTTTGCACGCATTATAGCATTTGATTGATGTTTCCGCAGCGTTATTGATGTGTTCATGCCTGGAAAGGTTTGATGTGAGCCGTCATACTCTCTGCCCCTTATGGAATTGAACAGATAGTTGTACTTTGCAACGTATTTTTCACGCCTGCCCATATCTTCCCACAGCCAATTTCTGAATGCTTCTTTCATTAGTCGAGCTTTCTCTTTTGCAAGCTGTGTTTCTTTAGTGTTTATCTCGTACCATACCTTATCGCCCTCCTCTCGTCTGTCACGAACTAAAATATCACGCTGATTAAGAAGATTTTCAAATATCTGATAGCTGTTCATTCTTGATGTTCCGAATGTTTCAGTGGCAGCAACTGAGCGATCAGATGTTTTACCCTCTATTTTGTATTCTCCAAGCTTTGTTCTTGTGACAGGGTAGTAATAGGTGTTTGCGTGTGCATACTCATTTAGAAACTTATTATAATCTGCAACATCGATCCAGTTAGCGCCGATCCTTACGGATATCTCGCTGGCTTCAAGGTCTTTTGGCACAACTTTCATCAGTGCTTCTACGTTTTTGTTGTAGCTGCTGTCGATATGTTCCGCATGATCTCTGGCTATTCTCAGCTTATCACGAATATTGCCTGACAGATATTCAGATGACTCCGTATAGCCTGAATATGGGTCATTGTCTTTAACTTTGGCAGGATCTCTGAATATTTCATCACCAAGGTCAGCAATAACCTTTTCAGGCGTAGTGTCTGTGAGCTGTGACATATAGAGAATATCGACCTTGCCCAATCTGTCCATTGACACTTGAAGTGCTTCTAGTGCTGTATCAACTTTTGAAACTGGAATATCTGGAAGTATCGTTCTCTTTGTGAATATTGCAGCCTTTTCAACTGTCTTATTTTCCACGTTGACAACTTCAAGTGCTGCTAAAGTATTGTAGTCATCATCATTAGAAAAGCAGCGTGAATTGGCGCTGTCCGTAATGTTTCCGAACTTTGTTCTGAAATTGTCATATGTGCTGTTGAGCTTCTTCTGAAGTTCTGCAAGCTGTTCATCAGTGCAGCCGTCAGCCTGGGCATTGATAAGCTCCATAGTTGCTTGCCTTAGAGTATGAAGCCCTTTCATGCGTTCAAGCGATTTGCCTGTTTCTGTGACCTTGACCATTACTTCATTTTCACGGAAATAAAGATCTCCGTCAACAATGGTATGAGTGAAGTTCCTGACAGTTGGATCAGCAGGGAGTATCTCAGCTGTCCCATTGTCAAGCTCAGTTTCCACAGTATCAATAACGCCGTCTATTTTTGAAATGGCATTTATGAGCTGCTGTGCAAGGGGAGTGTCACTGTTTGCATAGCAGGTCGTTACCTTGCTGTCTGCACCATATTTTCCTCGCATACGCTCGTCCCACGCCATAGTACCAAGTACCATATCAGGGTTATCCACAAAATATTGATTGCAAGGAATGCCGTTGGCTGTTTCTGAAACGTGTACCCAGTCTGGTATAACAGAGGTCATTGTTGTTCTTTTTTTCAGAAAGATAATATCTGTTGTAACACTGTCTGCGTCTTTAAACGTTCCAGAGGGAAGTCTTACTGCGCCTAAAAGGTCACAGCGTTCGGAAAGATACTTTCTTGCTTTATCATTTTTCTTGTCCATTGTGAATTTTGAAGTCACAATGGCAACAATTCCTCCAGGCTTTACCTTATCTACTGCTTTTGCGGCGAAATAGTCATGAATTTTGAAGTGGTATTTGTCATAGGCTTTGTCTGCAATGCCATAATCTCCAAAAGGTATATTACCTATGACCACGTCAAAGCTGTTATTCTTGAATGTTGTTTTTTCAAAACCTTTTATCTGAATATTATCCTCTGGATAGAGCTGCTTGGCTATTCGTCCTGAAATGCTGTCAAGCTCAACTCCGTAAAGTTTTGAATCTGCCCTCATTTCATCAGGCATTTTTGCAAAAAAGTTTCCAACGCCCATGCTAGGCTCTAGGATGTTTCCACCTTCAAATTGAAATCTTTCCAAAGCAAGATATACGCTGTCTATGACTTCTGGCGGTGTATAGAAGCTTGTAAGTGTAGATGACCGTGCTGCAGTATATTCATCTGCGGTCAGAAGTTCTCTTAAACGAGTCTGCCTTGCTCCCCAACTGTCAGCAGAAACATTCTCAGTATCTGCAACAAAAGCCTGAGCGGTTCCGCCCCAACCTGAGTATCTAGCCATTATCTTCTGTTCTTCAGGTGTCGCAAGCCGCTTTTCACTCTCTATTTTCAGCAATGTTTCAATAGCAGCTATATTTGCGTCACATCGAGCAGCAGTTCCGCCCACAACAACATTATCAGGGTCAAAGTGGTATGTGCTTGCCTTGACATTTTTCTTTGGCTTTTCTACCTTTTCGGTTTTGACATCTTCTTGCGGCGTTTCAAAGAGTGATATCTGTTCATCAGATGTGGCAGATATATGGGTGCTTTCAGAAACAGGCGGTATTGTCTTTTTTTCTTCAGAGAGAACATTATTATCGATTGTAGGCGTTTCATATGGTATAGGTTTTTCAACCTCACCATTTTTTATCGCAAGCATTTTCTTTTCATAATCGTCGATCTGTTCTCTTGTGAAGTAGGCGTTTTCAGGCATTTTCTCATACAGCTCATTGATCTTAGCTATCTGCTTTTCAACAGTTTCCGCCCACAAATGCTTTTCTGCACCTGTTTTCAGATAGTAATCACAATCAAGCTTAAGCCTGCCCAAAAGCTTGTCTATTTCAGGCTGTGTTTCATTTGTAGGTGTAGGCACTTCATCGACCAGTTCTGCCATATGTGCGGCTTTTGCAGCTTCAAGCTCAGGTATGATCGAGCTGTATATTGAGTATCTTTTCAGAAAATCAATAACGCCGCCGTATCCGTCACCTGCGTCCTGGCGTTCAGTGATCGTTTGTCCGTCAGGCATATTGATAGTAAACTTGACCTTATCATAGCCCATAAACTGTGAGAATTCGTCATCAGCGTCTGCTTCATACCATGCTTTTGCTGAACCGTACTTCTCTATTGCAGCCTTTGCTCCTGCCACCATTTCACTGTCAGCCTGTTCCATGAGCGTGTCAAATTCTGCAACACTGTAGGTCTTGCCGTCCTCAAAGTAGTTGCTTTCGCTCCATTCACAGGTTATCGTAGGCTCGGACAATGCAGCAGAGGTCTTGACACCATTTGAACTTATATCGGCACTATTTTCTTGTTGCTTACCCTTGACAATATTGCGACTTTGGTGTATAATAATATTAGAGTCAAGATTGTTTATCGCCTCAGGCAATTGGAGCCTTTGACACGAGAACAGTGCTTGGCTTTTTTCTTTGTCCCAAAACAGAATATTATTTGATTTTGCAGCACGTTCAACATAGTTTGCAAACCCATTTTCTTTTCCATAAATACTTGTGATAAAGTTTGATGATACATTTTCCATTTCATAAATGCCTTGCCCATTTGGTTTAACACTTACGATTATCGGTGCATTATCATTATCAACGTTATTTAAACAAATTACTATACTTTTATCAGCACTTTTGTTTGGAGAAAGTGAGTCCATTATTATGGCAGGGCTTTCTAAAAGATGTGGGATATTACATATCTGTTCTAGTGTTAAGCCGTGCCAATGTGCATTGTTCGGGGATTTTTCATGTAGAGCGTCTTTTAAATGTCTTTGCGTATACAACATAGGAAGCCGATCACAGCCGATATCCACAAGAATTTGTGGTGTATCACAAACCTTTAGATTTGAGTATTTTGGGAATACGCCATTTAAAACATCATTTATCTGTTCAGCAAATGTTTTTTCACTCTTGACAACTCCAGAGGAGTCTGTTATACTGCTTGTAGAGCTATTAGGAACAGCAGGGCGTAGCTGGTTTTCAGCCAAACCTATAATTCTTGATGGTTCTATTTTTTTGTCCTGTTGAGTAACAGAATTATTCTTGTATTCAATATTTTCCTGCTGCGTACCCTTGACAATATTGCGACTTTGGTGTATAATAATATTAGAGTCAAGAATGTTTAAGCCCTTGGACAATTGTAGCCCAAGCACACTGAACAGTTCTTGGCTTTTTTCTTTGTTGTAATAAAGAACTTTGTTTTGTTCTACGGCACGATTAATTTGATTTTCAAAATTGTTTCTGCCATGAAAACTCATTACAAAGTTGGATTCGACCAATTCTAAATCATATTTAGCTTTGCCATTTGGCTTTATAGCAGCAATGATAGGCATTTTTTCGTTGTCAAGTTCAGATGTTACGATTATTATGCTATCATTTCTCGAAAGGGAATCATATATAATCACGGGATTTTCAAGTAACATGGGCATTTTTTTGATTTGTTCTGCGTTCAATCCGTGGTAATGTATGCTTTCACCTGTATTTCCTTTCGGCTTGAGAGCGTCATGCAAATGCCGTTTCGTATAAAACATTGGAAGTTGCTCACAGCCAACGTCAAGCAATATTTGAGGTGTATCACATACTTTCAAGTCATTGTATCGGTTCGCGTTTCCTGCAAGTACATCATCGACCTGTTCAGCAAATGATTTTTCACCCTTGACAATTCCAATTGAATTTGTGTCAACAGAGTTATCCTGAGCTTCAACCGCTTGAACGTTCTGCTTTGAATGCTCTATTACAGCTTTATCAAGATATATCTGAACATCATGTGGATCTATCTGTCCGTCAACTGCCTGATGAAACATCTCAAAGAATGTTTTTATCTCGTCTACCGTTAGCCGTTCATCGACCTCGTTAAGAACAGTAATAGAAATTCCCTCAGAAAAACCCTGCTGCAGCATGGCTTTTTGTTCATCACTATAATCATGGTGAGAGAACATATCTGACAGCTTCAGCCGACCATTGAGCTCATTTACATATGTATAGTAATCATTGAGTATGCCCTTTGGATCGAGTGTTTGCTCAATGACACTCTGAGCATAGTAATCAGATAATAAAGATGATATATGCCGCAGTTCGTCGGGCGAATATCGGACGCTTACCCAATGCCGTATGTTATGTTCACCATTTTGTGCAGCTGCCACCACAGCCTGTTTTAATGCAAGTACCTGTTCTTGCGAAAACTTAAGCTTTATAAGGTCTTGGAGTATATCGTCAACCCTATCAGACGTGCTTTCTTGCTTTGCGGTTTTGGCATTGTCAAGAGCTTCGTTTTTGCGGTCAATTGCGATAACTTCTTTTTCGATTTCAAACAGCGTGTCTTTGGCAGCGTGCTGAACAGCTCTGCTGAAAAGAATCATATCTCTTGCATTTTTGATAAGGTCAAGAGCGCTTACATCAACATCGGCGTGCAGATCTATTTTACCTGAAAGATTACATCTTTGAGAAACAACGAACTGCACCATAGAATCCAGTGAATGGCGGTATATCTCAGCCTGTTTTGTGTCAAGTCCCATTTGAGATATTGCATTTTGTACTGACTCAGCAATAGGCGCAGAATTAATACTGTTTGCTGTCATTGCTTCGATACATTCTTTGACCGATCCTGCGCTTATATTGTATCGGTTATTAAGCGTATTGAGCAGCTCAGGTGTGTTGCGGTCAGTAAGTGTCCACATCTCAGGCAACTCTTTGCCGCCTGTCTGAGTGACGTCATATAAATATCTGCAAGTGTGATTTTTGCCAAAAACAGCAACGCCGTGAGAGCCACGTCTTACATATCGCCCCAGACGTCCCCATTTCTTATACTCAGCGATCTTTGTTGCATTCCTATCCTGCTGGAATACTAACACAGCGTCTGAATACGGCTGCTTATACATTTTTGAGGAAAATTTGAGATACTCAATGTAATCCTGCTTATTGTTTCTGAGATGCTCATTGATTTCAAGCCATGCTTGTTTTACAACTTCATACTTATCGTGCTTATCCATTTAAGTTCCCCTCTTTTATTTTTCAAGAATATTTAAGAGCCGTTCCAAAAGCTCCTTGTTTTTTCCTGTGTCTGTCATATCCATGATGTTGAGTGCATATCTTACGCCCTCAACAAAGCCCAAATCGTGTGCGTCATCAATGACATTCGCTTGCAGTTCACATTCTTCTTCTTGAAGCTGAATTAATCGCTCTTTCCGCTCTTTGTAGGTTTTCACCCAATGGGTTTGAGCATAATCTGTTTCATAATCATCTTGAAAGCTTATCATGATTTCTTCCAAGATATCAAACTTAGTTTTCTTTGGCGTTTCAGTATTCATTGTGTTTCTCCTTCCGTATATAAAAAGAGCGTATGAATTTCTTCACACGCTCGTGTTTGCGATTTTAAGTTGTGTGTCACTGTGACACACTTATGCATAACAAAAAAACTAATAGTCTGAAATTAATAAATTCATGATTTTGTTTCATAGATACCTCTGTCTGCATTTTAGAAAGCGGTATCACTATCAGATAAGTCAAGCTCTCTGCAACTGTTATCATCAAATATAATTCTTCCGTCAGCGTCATACTCAACAAAACTACTTTTTTCCTCATAGTCCCCTATCAATATCATGGCTGTTTGTAGCCCTGTAAAAGTCACTGAGCTTGTGTATATCTCATGAATTATCTCTTTAAGCGTTTGCTCCTGCGTCATACCAAAACGTTTTGCAATGCACTCAAGCTCCTCACCGTATGATAAGTCGTCTTTGATTATTTCAATTTCTTTTTGCATTTTTCTCACTCCTGTTCTTTTAACCTTATCTCCACATATTTTCTAACATAAACCGAATTTCTGTTCGGATAGTTTTCGCTTTTCTGTAAGAACTCATATCCGTCTTTTTCAAGCTGTTCTGTGAACTTTTCAACTTCTTCTGGTAAACCCTCTATGCGTACTTTTACCATTCTTATCAGCTCCTATCAAACTTTTATAATAAGGAATGCCACAAAAGTACATATGCAGCTCATCAAATGAGTGTTGCGTATCACTGCAATAGAACTTGTCGGGTATTCTTTATTGTGTGTCATATTGTATATGTTCTTTTTAATGTAGCTTACATTCAGCAGAATAATAACCGCTTTTATCAAAAGCCATATGACAACGATCTTTGTCTTAAGAAGTGTATTGCTTTTAAAATACACTTTAATAAATCCAAGCATTAATGAGTTGATAAACAGTAGGAATATCAGTAGCCTTGGATTTATGGGTGCATGGTTATTTTTGCCCATTTTGTTTTAACCCCACAGTTACATATATTTACAATGCTTGCGTTTTGTGAATATATATGCTATACTATTGATAAATGATATCTATTTTCTTTTAAATATCTGGCGATAACATCTTCTTGATTTTCAAAAAACAGCTCTAATGAATTGTCTACCCAATAAGTATCCGTGTCGGGGTCATAAAAGATTGTAAACCTGTAGTCCTCAGCTGCCTTATCTACGCCTTTCATTTTCGCTATCATTTCATCAAACTTGTTATCACAGCCGTCATAAAACGGAACACTGAGCTTTTCATCAGCGCCTTTTTCAAGACAACCAAGGTCAAACCACTTAGAGTCATCACTTTTATGTATGACGTATATCTTTGTGCTTTTATAATTTGGATAAAATAACAGCAGTTGTTCATGCTCATTAGCCGCATGATATGTCAAGTAGCTCTTACTTTTATAGTGATTTTCCAATCTTTTAAATATGCTCATTTCTCAACTCTCCGAATGATTATTTCTTTTAAGGTGTATCTCCCTGTTAATGCAGCCCTTAAAAGTATCAATATTTGTGAAACAAAAAATACAACGTACAATAGTACTATAAATACATTGTATTTTTGAGGTATAGACCATTCGTTTGAAAAGAAAGAGCAAAGTATTGCAGCTATAGCAATACTTTCAGCAAGAATAGTCAACTCATCTATTAAAATGGACTTTACCGCATATATAATTTTTTCCTTTTTACTAGGATACCTGATTTTAAAAGTTACATCATGGAGTTCATTGTCATTATTCACCATTATCACCCCTCTTAGAATATCCTCTACAAATAATTTTCTCGTCATTTAATTTGGCTATAATGTTTCCCTCATATGTGTATTTTTTTGAGAATACATTTATCAATATAGCACACTGCATAAAGCAGAAAATTGCAAACAGAACTATCATAAAATCATTGTTATCACAGTGTTCTTGCGGTAAGATCCAGCCGTTTTCAAAACAAACACATACTAGAATAGCTGAAATGACACTCTTACCAAACAATCTAATTTCATCTTTTAAAACAGATGTTACTGTATAAATTACTCTTTCTTTTTTACTTGGATACTTGAAATTAAAATCGATATTCACATTATTCATTCCCGTCCTCCTCAGCGCCTGCCCCGTTGCAGGCGCTTTCTTCATTATAGATAAATTGATCCCCTTTTTACTGTCTTTTTTCAGACAGTATCAATTATCTTTCTTTTCTTTTTCGGCTGAACATCATGATAGCAGCTCCTGCGAGTATTACAGCTACTCCACCAAGAACTGTTCTTCCGTCAACATTATCGGAAACGCCAGTGTTAGGCGTGTCAGGAACTTTTTCATTAAACATATCTGTATCAATAGTCTGAGCATATGTTACAGTGACCTGTTTTGAGTCGGCAACAAGATAGCCGTATGGCACTGTTGAGCCGTCCTCGGTGATAGTGTATGTACCGATCGGTACGCCCTCAAACTTTGCAAGTCCGTCCTTGTCGGTGACGGCTTCAATGCGTATCTCTCTGCCAGTATCGGAAACTCCCGAAAGAATAAAACGAATGCCCTCGATGTTCGTCATGCCGTCTGTTTTCTTGTGTACTTGAACTGTTCCTGTCTGCTCGTTATTGAGAATATTTTCATCAATAGTCTGAGCATACTCTACCTTGACTTCCTTCTCGTCAGCCACAAGATATCCATATAGAACTGTTTCCTTATCCTCGATAATTTTGTATGTACCCACTGGTACGTTCTCAAAAACTGCTACGCCGTTCTCATCAGTTATCGCAGGAATATCAATCTCACGTCCTGTGTCAGATGTACCTCTGAGATAGAACTTGATACCCTCAATATTCTTCTGTCCCTCTGTAGTCTTGTGAACTGTGATAGAGCCTGTCTGCTCGTTGTTGAGTATCGTTGCGTCTATTGTCTGAGCATACTCGACCTTGACTTCCTTTTCGTCAGCTACGAGATAGCCGTATGGCACTGTTTCTTCGTCCTCGATGATACTGTATGTACCGATCGGTACGTTCTCAAAGACTGCTACACCGTCTTTATCGGTAGTTGCAGGAATGTTTATCTCACGTCCACTGTCTGATGTACCCTTGAGGTAGAATGTGATACCCTCAACATTCTTCTGACCCTCTGTTCTTTTCTGAACCTTGATAGAGCCTGTCTTTTCCTCGTTAGTGACCTTGACTTCTGCTGTTTCGTTGTATTCAACTGTTACTTCCTGTTCGTCAGCTACAAGGTAAGCCGCAGGAACTGTTGAGCCGTCCTCTGTGATGACATACTTGCCGATAACAAGCTTATCGAACATTGCTACGCCATTTTCATTTGTTGTCGCTTCAAACTTCATGTCCTTGTTTGTATCAGAAATTCCTGTTGCAAAGAACTTAATGCCCTCGATATTGAGATTGCCTGTTGTTGTCTTTGTGACCTTGATAGAGCCACTTTTCTTCTTGTTTGTCATTTCAGCCTTGACGATATCATCATTTTCAGTTATCTCAAAAGGATAAGGAGTATCGTCAATTTCATAGATATCAGGTGCTGAAATCTCACGATAGAAATATTTGCCTATAGCAAGCTGAAAATGTGCAATGCCGTTCTCGTCTGTAGTTCCTGTGATGACCTGTTCGTTATTCTCGTTCAGAATTTCAAAGGTGCAATCAGGGATAAGCTCACCTGTTGAAATGTCAGTCTTTGTTATCTCAAAAGGAATAGTGTTTTGCTCGTTTTCAAAATCTACAACAAACTCAGCCTGCTGTTCAACAAGCTTGATAGTCTGTGTTGGCTTATCAGAAATCGAATAGCCCTTTGGTGCTTCAATTTCTGTCACTGTGTAGCTGTAGCCTTTGTAGATAGCCTTTGTTGTTTCAGCTATGCCGTCTGCGCCTGTGGTTATTGTGTCGATAACTGTTCCCTTTGGATATATACAATAGCCATTGCCAACGAATATATCCTCGGCTGCTGCCACTTCAAACTTTGCGCCCTCAAGGTCAGCTCTTGTTTCAGCGTCACGCTTATGAATGGTTATCTTGCCCTTTTCAGGAGCAGAAGCCTTGTTTACAAACTCCGTTGTAGCCGTCTTGTCAGCGGTAACAGTGATAGCTTTCTTTGATGATATCATGTAGCCGTCTGCCGTGGATATTTCTCTCCACTCATAATCGCCCTCTGGCAGACCTGTTACATCAATATCACCCTTGGTGTTTGGCGTAAGGTCTGTAGCCTGTGAAGCGAGGTCAGTGAAGCTGTAGCTTCCGTCCTTTCCAGTTGCCTTTACAAACTTATAGCTGTCACCGACCTTGCAAGCAAGCTGAAACTTAACGGCTTTGTACATATCCGCTGTGCCTGTCTGCTTGTTGTCAAAGTAATCTGTGAAGCTCTTGTCAAGGTGAGCTGAACCTATTGGTGTTGTTATTTTCAAATAAGCCTTAACAGGGTCTTTGTCCTCGTAGCAGCTTACCACCATTTCCTGAACGTCTGAGCCGCCCGAAAGGATAAGAGGTGAACACTCGTCTATGTGTTCAACATACTTGCCCTTTGTCTTTGTGAGCGTGAAAACAACGTTTTTCAAATCTTTCTCATTGTCTGCTGTGATAGTCATATTTGAGCCTGAGTGTGTAACAGTCACTGAGTTCGGCTTTGAAACGCTGAACTGTGAAAGACTGTCAAGCTTGAGCTTTGCTGTCCACTTGCCTGTCTTGACATCATATTTTGCAGGATATGAAGCTTTGTCGAGCGGCTTGCCGTAAGACGCCTTTGATGTTCCGCTTGGTACATCATAGTGCGAAAGCATTTCAGCTTTCATCTTTTTGTAGCAGTCAACCAATTCCTTATGATGACTGCTTGCATTACTTCCGTTATAGCTGTAGGCGTTTAGCAACTTTGTTTCGTTGCTTGAAAGTCCGGTTGTAGACTCATCATAATATCTTGCCGAAACAGCCTGAGCCATTATGCTTGAAGCACATATCTCTGTGTCTTTTGAGTAGCCGTACTGAGTTTTGCCCTTGTAGCTGTAAATGGTAAACTCTTTTATTTGCCTTCTCATTGCGTCAGGCACATATGCTTTTTTCACATAGTCCTCAAGTTTTTCCTGCTTAGATGTTGTTCCGCTTGTATGCTGCTTGTCAAAGTTGATACAATAAGCATAGCTGCCGTCTGATGTTGAGAAATACGGCACTGAGCTTGCCCAATAGCCTGTGAAGTGGGTGTCATTTGACTTGCCTGTTTCAATGTCATAGCCGTTAGGCAGACCCGAACCTCTGAAGTCATAGCTCCATTCGTTAAGCCACTGCTGACTTGCCTTGTTGGTATCGGAGAACGCTGAGGCTGTTATGCCCTGCGTTAATGCCGACAAGCTGAGCAGGAGAGCCATTGCAGCACTGCTCAGACGTTTGAAAAGACTTTTCTTTTTCATTTGTTTTCCTCCTAAAAATTTTTTATATATCTAAAAAGCCCATAGGACTTGAATTTCCGCAATAAAAAAAGCAATCCGAAAGAAAATCGAATTGCTTTTAAACTCTATTCAGTTTAATTTATATCAGTAAAGGAGGTATATTTCCCATGCAGGCTTTCCACCTGAATTTATTGCTGAGCCATCACCATGCCATTGCTGATACACAACTATGTGAGCTTGGTCATTACCTATTCGCCCATACAAATCTTTAATACCGCCTTTTACAACACCATATAGTTCGTCACATGATGAATATGTGTCAGGCAATACTGTGTAAGGAGTACCCCACGATGAATTGTCAAGATTTCTTGTGGCTATGTTATCCCACATTTCCTGCTCGGTATAGAAGATAGCGTCAAAGTCACAAGTTTCATTACTATATTGTTGAAGTTCCTTAACCACTCTGTCTATATCATTCTGTGTCAGCTTAAACTTTGGCTTAGAAGTTGTAGTTGTAGTCGGCTTTGGCTTTGGTGCTTGTGTTTTCTTTGCCGTTGTGGTGGTCTGACGTTCGGTCTGTCTTTCGGTTTGTCTTTCTGTCTGACGTTCCGTCTGCTGTGGCTGATAGCTGTTGTTATTGTCATTGCTGTAGCTGTTGTTGCCTGAGCCGTTGTTGCTGGTGTTTCCGCTGTTGCTCTGACCGCCGTTGTTTACTGTTCCGCCGTTGCTTGCAGGCTGACCGCCTGTCTTACCGCTGCTTGTCTTAGTTGTAGTGCTGCTTTTGCTTGTGGCAGATGCAGCTGAGCTGCCATGTGCGGAGGAGGTCACAGAGCTGCTTGAAGATACACTTATGCTTGAATGTGATGTAGTTGTTGCCGAAAGGCTTGTCACTGTTCCCATTTCTATAGTTTCACTAGCAGCAGTGGTTGTCGCTTTTGGAGCGGCTGATGATGTATTGTCAGACTGTCCGCAGCTTGTCACACCGAGCATAGCGGCTGCAACGAGCAGGGAAGTTATTGTTCTTGTTATATTTGTTTTTTTCATTGTGGGGTCCTCCTTTTGATTTTTGCGACTTAATTATATCACAATCATTTCTTTGTGTCAATTTTTCATTTTGTCCGTGGACAAATTTAGCTGAAATATCCTGCTTGAAGATTAAGCGAATAGATGTACATATCGTCCATAAATTCCTTTATCATATGGTTTATCCAGAACATATAGTGTGTTCTGAGCATTTCTATCGGTTCTTCTGAGGGCAGTTCTCTCTGCGTATGGAGAAGTGGATAGTAAAGTGACAGCCAGTATCTTTCAGAGTTGCGGTCAAACCTTTTCCAAAAATCTTCTTCGCTGACTTTCATCTCAAAAAGCATATTCTTGAATTGTATCTCGAATTTTTTCGATGTGCGTAAAAAAGCTTTTCTTGAGCCACTGAAATCATGGTTCTCACCCATGCCGTCAAGCTGATTATAGTATGCTTTGAAAATCTTATCATAGTATGCTTTCATTCGTTCAAGACAACGTTCTTCTTCGGTCATTGCTAAGTGCTGTGGCTGTTCCGTAGCCGACCAAAACTCCTCACCGACAAAATCTCTTATTTCGTCAATGGTGTAAAGAAGCATTGTTTTTTTATCAAACTCAGGGTCATTGAGCTTTTCTTCCCCTTTTTTGATAAAATCATCAACTTCATTGCTCGGTCTGATAAGGCTCTCTATCTTCGCTTCATCAAGTTCGGGCAAGTTTTTATAATACTTATAATCTTTTACCATTGTTATACCTCCCATATGTTTTCTACACCTATATTATACCATACAGCAAGAAAACACGTCAACGGCAGAATAGCCAAACTTTCACATCAAATATTGTGCATTTTTGAATTGATTAAAACATTTATGAACTTGTTTTCAGGGAAAACTCTCGAGAAAAAATTATAATGACAACGATCTATCATTTGTCATGTCAAGCGCATCGTCTTTTCCAATTTCTTCTCTAACATAATCAGGGACGCTCACCAGTTCATCAAATTCAAGATTACCCAAAATCATATACATTTTGTCTTTACTTTCTCCAAAATATACTCCGCTGTCAAATTCGCTGTTATTATTATACCGCTTCACCAACTTCATTTTTTCGAGGTCAACAAAAACATTAATCGGAAATTCAAGTATCTCATCGGTAGTGTAGGCTATCGGTATATGAGAAAAGTCAGAAAAATCTGCGTCATTTTCAAATTCGATTACAGTAAATTCATTGATAAGTTCTTTGGCAATGCTGACCATATCCGCCCTTCTTTTCATTGTTTCAATCTCAGCTTGTGATAAATCATTCTTTACGGACTCAATTTCATTTTCAGTAAATACAGCGTATTTCAGAATTTCGTCCTTAAAGATATCTTTTTTCGCAAACTCCAAAAGAGCCTGATTAATACTGTCAAAACCGATCTGTTCACAGCAAGCGAGTTCTCCTTTTAGCATTGTAAATCGAGTCTTATACTCGATATCAATCGGTGTAAAATCAAGAATATCCTGCTGTTCACTGTATCTTTCTTTTACTTCCCAAGCACAGGTATCAAGGTAGGCATTTTTCAAATTCTCCTTACCGATTTTATCTGAAAAAGGAGAATAAACAAATGGAAATTCTGCGGCTTTTACACCATAATGCTTAAAATAGTCGATGATATCATCACTTGAAACGCTTTGTGCCAAACGTCCTGCGATATACTCGTCATCGTCCTTAATAGTACAACACTCATATCTATCATCAACGCCCAGCCTTTTGATATATACTTCATCACTTTCTTCCGTATAGCCATTAAAGTCCATTGTTCTTTTATGTTCGAGAAAGCAATCATCAGTTATCCAAACTCTGTGAGTTGAATATGAGTAATAGAGAAACTTAAACTCGTGAGAATACTCATTTTTAACAAGGTCCTTGTTTTCCTCAAAGAAATCTTCAAAGGACTGTCCCGAAGTCTGAAGTTGCTTGATAACGTCAAAACTATGTAATGTATTATGAACGTCCTGTTCTGTCATATCTATTCCCCTCTATCGTCTTCGTCATTATTTTCATCATTCTTGATAGCAATCTTTCTTGCAATCCTTGAAAAAGAGATTCCTAATGCTATATATACAGGTATGCATATCATAAACTTATAGTTTATATTTACCGAAACATTAAGCTTATCTACAGCAAAGCCAATCATGAAATTACTAAAGGTATTCGCTGCTAAGACAATTCCAAATATAATTCCTAGTGCATAAAAAGATATCGATATACTTTCAAGCACCTTAATCATAAGTTTATCACCAAAGAAATATTTAGCTAACTCCCAAGTCACAATAAATGCAGCTGGGATCATATAAACCAAAAAGCCTGCCATTAACTATCCTCTCCTTTTTCTATCTTTTTTAGTCTTTGTGTCCCCCATACGCAGATCAACAATGAGGTGACAACTGAGAAAATCACAAAAATTACTCGCTTATAAAAAAACTCCCATGTTCCTGAATACGGCATACCATAGCATAATATAACTATAGCTGATACTAAGTTTGCCACGAAAGAAAGGACGTACACAGGGATCATTTCAATTATGGCGTGTTTCATCATAGCGACCTGCCTGTCTTTTCCGTGAGGTCAAGTGCATCATCAGTGTCATCTAAAAAAGATGATATCGGCTTAAAACCTATATCGTCATCTCTCTTTAGCTTTTCAATTCCTTCTGCAAAGCAAGGATCTTCAATAGCAGCATTGATTATATCAAGCATTTCCTTCTTCTGTTCTTCAGTCATCGTGTAATGAAAAACAGGTCCCTTATCCATACTACTGTCATTAGTCAGAGCTGAGTAGTTTTGCTCGGAAAGCATATAGAAAGTGTGCAGTCCTGCCGATGAGCCGTGATGACCTTCCTGCTTAGTCACATATCCTACAGGTATGCCAAGCTTAACAGCCTGTACGGCTTGCTCTTCCGAAAGAAAAATATCATTTTGTGGCTGCTTGTCGCACAGCTCACAGGCGTTGCGGCAATTTTCAGCTATGTCTGAGATACGCTGTTTGGTTTCGTCAGCTATATAATACTTGTTATAGTTGCTCAACACATCTTCTATAGCCATGTTGTAGTCCTCAAGGTGATCGTCCATCTTCTCATATCGGCACATAACATCATTAATGAAACGCTGATTATTTTCCAGTTCTGTTGATGATATGTATGTATCACGCACCGACCACTGCTCCGACTGCTCGATAGCGTTGACTATATCCTGCGTCTTATGCTCATAGTCTTTGACATTGTACGCAGTTCTCATTTCTTCGGGAGTTAGCTCAATTCCTACCCTCTTGCCGTCAATAACACGCTCGATAGTCATTGTATCGGTAGTGAGCTTTTTGTACACATATAGCGTGGCAAAACAGTCGCCCAAACTGTTGTGTGCAGTTTCAGCTCTCTGTGACCAGTCATAGCCGTAGTACTCTGCGGCTCTAGTCAGCTTCTGCCACTTGTAGCTGCCACGGGCACTATTCCATTCACCATATATCTTGGCGAAGTCCTCCATAACATCGACCGTTTCTAAATCGTCAGGAACTATCGCACCATTTGCTTTAAGAAAACCAATGTCAAACTGCGTGTTGTACCCGATTATAGTATCAGAATTTTCAATAATAGCATTTATCTCTGATATTTTTTCAGAAATAGCAGGGCGATCAGCGACCATTTCAGGACTTATGCCGTTCACCTGTTCAGCTTCTTTCCATTCGGTACGGTGCTGCGGCTTGAAATATTCATCGAATAATACATTTCCGTCAGTATCTATGATAGATACTTGCAGCAGCTCGTCCCCGTCATATGGGTGAAAGCCAGTTGTTTCTGTGTCCAAAACTATATATTTGTTTTCCATGATTATTTATTCTCCTCCACCCAATGCAATTTCTCCTTGTAGAGTTTCAAAATAGCTTGACATTTTTCAAGGCTATCCTTTGGAAGTTCAAAGTTATCACATTTACTTAAAATTTTATTGACATTTATTTTTTCTCGGTATTTTTGTTGAAAAAAGATGTTGTTATCATAGAAAAGGTAATCAAAGTAGTTTTGATTATTATGCAAAACTAAATTTGCTTTATTAAATATCGCAACAATCTGGTTAGCCATATCCGACGTTTGTGGCGCATTAGCAACCATTTCTGGCGTTATTCCGTTTTCTTTTTCAGTTTCTATCCACTCTTTGTGTTTTTGGGGTTTAAAATAGCTGTTAAAAAGAATATCCCCTTTGAAGTTGATGATTGATAGTTGTAATAATTCATCTCCATATTCATATCCCGTTGCTTCAAAGTTCATAGCAATGGCTGTTGACGGATCGTTATCAAGAGCATTTATAACCATTCTCAATTCTTCAATTTTTTTCTTGTAAGGCTCAACAGCACACCACTTTGCCTCTTCAAGTTCTCTTTCACGTTCTTCCTGCTCACGTTCTAGCCTAGCCTTACGATATGCCCTTGCCTGTTCTCTGCGTCTTTCTTTTTCGGGCTGAAAAAAAGCCTGCAACTCACTCTCCGTTGCAGGTCTGACTTCATCAGGTTTGTAATACTTACATGGCTGTTTGCTTTGCTTGCTTGGCAAAAGCTCTATGCCTTCTACATTTTCTGCTACAAGAAAGCCCTCAAGCGCCCACTGACGTTCAGTCTTGTAGCTGTCATATTCTTTATGATAGTGTTTTACTTTCATATCATTACCTCCATTTCATTACTTACATGAAAATCTCGAACCTCATCTTGAGCGCTTCCATATAGTATGGCGTATAGGTGCAGTTGAAAATATTGTCGGGCGCATAATACTTGCTTGGCACATATTCTTTCTCTCCGTCCTTGTTGATATACGTTTCGGGTGGATCTGAGTCATAAACCGTGCCGTTCCACAGGTTAAAGGCAAGACGTGTTGTTTTCAAGCTCGTATGCGTCTGAAAAGGCTTGCTCAAGCCCTCAAAAATAATCACGTCTTTTCTAACGTCATATAGTGCGCCAATATGATAACGCAAAACAGCGTCCATCGTGAGGAGGTAAGCAAGTGACAAGTGATAGCCGTCAAGATAGGGCATTTTGCCACACAGTTTATTGAACATTTCCTCGTGTTCTTCGTCATAAAAAATCATTTTTCTTTCCTGCCTTTTTTAACAAAAAAAGGACACCTGAAACTTTAGGTGTCCTTACGTTTATTCGATTTTTGTCCGTGGACAAAAGCCATCACATTGACATTCCGCTAGTTATTGTCACGCTCAGTCCGTTATTTTCAGACCTCTCCTTTACTCTTTCTGCAAAGCCATTAAGCACTATAGCATGGCTATGGCACAATGGCAAGTTTTTGAATTGCTCAAAATCTATATCATTGTTTTGCAGAAAATCATTAGCCCACTCGACAACATCACTGTGATATCTCATATCACGTCCGACCTGATTATGTTGCTTGACAACGAGTGCCATTGTGCAGGCAATATCAAATGCCGTGTTATTCTCTATCAGCTCATCATATGCACTGTCAAGGTCATAATGATAGCCGTCTGCATTTCTTGCAATACAACTGTCAATATCTTGTGATATCGACATTACTCTGTTTTTATCTTCAAAATTGAAATACATTTGCCGAAGCTCCTTTGTAGCCTTAATTGCTTTTCCCTGTGTTTTAAAATCGTATTTGAAACGCCAATCTATTGTGTAGTTGTCTATGAGAGGCTTAGCCACCGCAGAGTAAACGCCAGTGTTAGCCGATATAATGCAGGCGGCATTATCTGAAAAAGATAGGATTTCAAAAAGTTCTCCACTATAACCTTGATACAACTCAGCGACTTTCATCGTCTTATCCTTGAATATATCGTAGGAATTGACTTCCCGTCAGCATCAGTGACATATTCAACGTTAGAGAATGAACAAGTATATCCAAGTTCATGCGCCCATGCAAGCACTTCTTTTTGCTTGTGAATAAAACATCTCACTCTGCCAAGCTCATTTGGATCAGGCTTAAAACTGTCCTCATTCATCATTTCTGTCACCTTTTCAGCCGTATAGCGTCCGACATACGGCAACTTCTTATATGGTCTGAAAGCTATCTCATCATTGATAAGACCAATATAGCCGACCTCAAACATCATTTCTTCCTCATATGGATATCTTGCATATACAACAGGCTCTAAAGGTCCACGAAAAACGAACGTCATAGAGCCACTATGATGTTCATCGTCCTTGAAGTATGCGGCTCTGTAGCCCTCTATTCTTGACTTGTTCTTGAACTTAGAAAGTTCAAAATCTATTGCTCCGAGATGATGTTCAGCCATTGTTCTCAACTTCCTTTCTGCTATCTTCACTCTTGACCGCAGGAGCGACTGTTTTTTTCAGCGTAAAGCTTTCCTGAGCAAACAGCTCTCGTACAGCTCTAGGGACGTATTTTCTATACATGACCTCAACAGCTTCGTTGATTTCTTTTGCGAGCTGTTCGTCAAAGTCTGCACTGTCCATGCCCTTTTCCGCCATGTAGTGCCTTATCAGAGTTATCTTTGTTTTGTCGATATTGTCTGCAAAATTAAATTCGTTCTTCATGATTTTAATCTCCCTTATTCAGATTTCAGATTGTCCATGGACAATTCTGTGAGTTTTATAAGTTCATCGGCTACCTGACGCCATGTCAGTTCCAGTCTTGTTGCACCATTGGCATTGAGTATACGATTGGTGAATTTAATCAGCATTGTATCACCGCAGAAAATGGTGTACTCTCCGTCAGGTGTTCCATAAGACATATTAATGCAATGATTTCTCAACTGTGTAGCAATGTCAAATGCCGATACATTTCTTTCAAGCATACGTCTGATATCATACTTTCTCGATATTCTTATCACAGCAGTATCGACCTCTGCTTGCATTGATTTGCCGTCCCACCTAACAGGCTTAGCAACTTCGTTACCGCCCTCCTGCTGTTCGGTCATATGCTGTTTTAATAACTTATATACAAGCTCGTCCAACTCTTGCTCACTCATTCCTTGAATGAGCAACGGATCAACACTGTGTATTGTGTTATAAACAGAGCTTTTATAGACCTTTTTAATCTTTGGCGGATTAAGAGCCTTGTCGATATCATCAACTGTAAAGTCTTTGTTTTGGTCCGCAAGCTCAATGACCTGTTTTGCCGCCTTTGGTGTCAAAGCTTTTTCTACCTTTTTTAGATAGCCAAAAAGCACTTTCTGCTGTTCATCATTCAGAGCGTCTATTATCTCGACTGCGTGTATCGACAGCATACCAGTATCGACCAACGGCTTAATCTCATTAATAAGATTATTGATATGGATACACCGATATAACGTTTTTGGTGAAATTCCAAAAAACGTTGACATTTCCGTTACCGACATATCCTCACCGAAACGCTGTCTATATCCATTGAACATATTACATATTTCTGTAGGCTTTTCACCTTTGCGCTGTATATTTGCGTGACAAACAGCCTTGAATGCTTCTTTGTCATTAAAATCACAAACACGGCAAAGAATAGTTTTCTTTTCAAGTTTCTGGAGTGCAATGTATCTCTTATGACCTGAGAGCAACTCATACTTTCCACTGTCAAGCTCTCTGACAGTGGCAGGCGTAAGCTGTCCCATGCTCTTGATAGACTCTGTTAGTCTGTTCAGTTCTTCTTCGTCAATGTTAAAAGGCTGTGCAACATTATTGTCGCTATAGAACTCTATATCCGTGAGCGGTATCTCCGCATTATCTTTGACTATTCTGCTTTCCTCGATAACAGTATCTTCTGTCGGAGCTTTTGTACGGCTCTGAGATGTTGCTAGTATCTTATCAAATTTCATATGCTCACACCCTTTCCTCAATTTCTGCTGCAAGTTCCTTGTACTGGGCTGACACCCTGTTACGCTGTGCTGAACTCAGCACCACAGCTTTTTCTTTCATCGGTGACTCAGCTACAGCCGACATTTGCTCTATGTATGTTTTGAATACCAACTCACCGTAGGTATTGTCAATCATTTCTTTTGTATTTTTGCAGATATTAGATCTTCTGCTGTACATCGTTGTCACAATTCCAAGAATGCTAAGGCTGTCATTCAGTTCTTCCTGAATTTCCTTGACCTGAAGTATCAAATTGGGCAAAGCCCCAAAAGACATAGGCGAAGCCTGACAAGGTATAAGCACATGGTCTGCGGCAGTCAGAGCATTGTCAAGCATGACATTAAGGCTTGCAAGGCAATCAATTATAACGTAGTCATAGTTCTCTATGATTTCCTTGCCCTTTGCAAACGCTCTTTTCAGCACTGTTTCCTTAGACCTTACCGAAATGAGGTCTTTCTCAAGCTTGTTCATGGCGTTAAGCTCTGAGGGTATGAAGTCGATTTTGTTGACATCATTATGTACGATATAATCTGAGATATTGCAATCACGCTTGTTGACAACGTTATACATCAGTCCTGCAATATTCTTTTCAGCCGCATAACAGCCAAAGAACTGTGACAGTGACTCCTGTGGGTCAAAGTCGATAAGCAGGACCTTGTGTCCCCTGATAGCAAGTGCAACACCTGTGTTGATAGCTGTGGTAGTCTTTGCAACTCCACCTTTCTGATTAGCTACTGCAATAATTTTTGTGTTCTTCATAAACATCGTCCTTTCAGATATCTTGTGTTCTTCATAATAATCTAAAAAAGCATAGAAAAGGCAGATGAAGAACACTAAATCTGCCTGTCAGGGAGCTACCCTGTTCTATGCCATGATGATGAAAACATCATCAAAATCATCACCGACAAGCTGTTGCTGTTAGTGACAATTTTCATGTTGCTTTTTTCATCGATCCGCTTACTTATATACTTTAAGATACTTTAATTACTTATATATACTTAGGGAGGTCACAAACAGCGTAGATACGCCATTTCAAGCGTTTAAAAACCACTTTTTCCTAACCAATCGACCACCTTTTCCTAACCAAAAGCCACTTTTCCCTAACGAAAAACCACCTTTTCCTAACGAATCGACCACTTTTTCCTAACTTTCAACACACCTTCATGCTTTAGAGCCACTTTTTCCTAACTTTCAACAATTCAGAGCAGAAAAGCCTGATTTTTGTCTGTGTAAAGACCACCTTTTCCTAACGAAAAACCACCTTTCCCTAATCAATCGACCACTTTTCCCTAACTTTCAACACACTTTCATGTTTTAGAGCCACTTTTTCCTAACTTTAAAAACCACCTCGTTAGGAAAAGGTGGTTTTTAAATCGGGGCGTCAGGTTCAGCCCAACTTTCATTCCATTCTGTGCTTGTTGTGATAATATCATAGTAATCATCACACGGCAGAAAACATTCGCTTCTGCCGAGAAGAATGAATGAAACTCCCTCAACGGCTCTTCCATTCTTGTGATACTTGGCTGTCAGCGTGAACTCTGATGTATCAGATTTGTTGATTTCAATAATAGCCTTGCAAAGACACTTATCCTTGAATTGGCTAAATTTTAACAGCTTATCCTCACAGCCTACAAGCTGTCTGAGCCGTTCAATAGAATACTCAAACTTGTGTCTTGAAAAGAAACTAGCCTTGAAGTCGGAAAGCAAAATCTCATAGAGCCTGATAGCATATACAGATTTGAAATTCAAGATACTGCCTATCTCATACTGCGTATAGAACCCTTTTTGTTGCAAAACAAAAGGCTTAACATCATCGTTAAGCCTGATAGTAAGTATTCCGTTGTTGCATGAGCAGGAAGAAATAAGGTTGATTTTTAACCAATTTTCACGATTTCCCTTGCCACCTGTATTGATCTTAATAAACGCCTGCATAAGCTTATCCGTAAGTTCATTAATATCACCATACATGGACTTCGGTTTCATTCCGAGATACTTCGCAAGGTCCGTTATCTTGCAAGTGTATGTTTCTAATCCCATATCTGAGGGCTTTATCTGCGAAATTAATAGCCGAAAAATCTTATGCTGCCACAATGTCAGCATATCCTGCTTGCCTTTGACCATGCTGTTTGACATGACTATTTTGAAGTCCTTATTCAAAACCAATGCATTGCCCATGATTTTCTCTCCCCCTTTGTCATTTATTTCTTCAAAAGACTTGAGTGTTCAAGTCCCGTTTGCCGCACCATATTGGTGAGACTAAATGGATGCTCACCTCAAAAAGCCCGTATTTACGGGCTTTTTTCATGTTTTTCAGTCGAAAAATTTTAGTGTAAAACCATGGATGCTTTTTCATGATTTTCACCGACTGGAAGGATTTGAACCCTCGACAAATGAATATTGTCAAATAAATCGGCAAGCTTTGAGCAGATTTCGCTCTGAGCTTGCCGATTTTTTATAAAAAAACATTCACAAAGTTTAGAAGGCTGTTTTGTCAAATATCACGAAATGTGATAAACGACAAAGCGGTCTTTTTTTATTCCTCAAGGAAGGACGTGATAGCCATGTGGCAGATATACTATTAAAAAGGAAAAATAAAACGAATGGAGGAAACACAATGAACAACAAACTTATAATCAACACCAATCTGCTTCGCAAGGAGTTAGAATTTAAGACAAAGTCCTGTGCGGTGGAGAAAGCGATAGCAGTTTCTCATGCTGAGTTTGATAATCTGAAAAGGCATCCCTTGCAGGACAATGACCTGATTGCTGAGAACGCAGATTTGATGTACTGTGACAGCAATGATATTTATCATTGTCTGCTGATCTACGATGAGGATCAGGGTGACGGTCTGCTGATCGAAGCTGAAGGCTCATCCTACGCTAGATACGCTCAGTATATTCCAAACGCAAAGCTGTTGTACGAAAATCATATTCAGACGCATTTGCAGGAAATGAAATTTTACTGTCCCCTTGAAATCAATAGAGTACCTGAATGTTGGTCTGATGAGGAATACGAAAAAATCTCCTCCTATGAAGCTTCTGCTTACAAATCGGAGATAAACCGATTTATTGAAGATTTTACAATGCCCGAGGAGAAAGAACGGGGTCTCATGAACTGGTATGACAAGGGCAATTCAGTCGACCAAAAGGTGTTTTCTGCATTTATGTCGGTCGAAGAACATGACGGAGAACTTGTAGGAGTGGTCACAGCAAACGTTCACGGTCAGCTTACGGAAGATGAACTTGAGGATTTCCGTGAATATTGTACCGGGCAGCTAAGCGACGGCGCAGGAGAGAGTCTGGAGCAAAGACCGATAAAAACTCCCGACGGAGAAATTTGTGTCAGCTTCTGGAGTTCCGACGAATGGTTTTTGCAGACGGAGGAAGAAATGAACAGTAGTCAGACCGATGACATGACCGAAGAACCCGATATGGGAATGACGATGTGAGGTGTAATATGATTTACAACGAAAAGAAGATAGAAATGCTCAGGCAGAGATATCCCGAAGGAACACGAATTTGCCTTGACCACATGGAGGACTTGTGTCCCGTAGAAAGCGGTACTTGCGGAACAGTGCGGTTTGTGGACGATGCAGGAACTCTGCATTGTAAATTTGACAACGGAAGAATGCTCGGTGTTATCCCCGATGTGGATCAGTTCCATAAAATTGATCAGGAACAAGCTCAGAATGATACGCAAACAGAGGAAAATATTGAGTGCGAGGAAATTACAGAAACGGAAGATCTTGAAGAAAACGAAGAAATGAATATGTCAATGTAACGGTTAAGTTTTGAAAAAGACTTAGCCGTTTTTTTATTGAAAAAATCGGAAAGGAGATGATTCGTACTGATAAAATATTTCGATATCTTTGCAGGTATCGGCGGATTTCGCTCAGGACTTGAAAAAGCAGGCGGATTCAAGTGCGTCGGATACTGCGAGATAGATAAGTATGCAAAGAAAGCATACGAAACGTTGTACGATACAAGAAACGAGGTGTATTACGATGACGCAAGAAAGATCGACCCAAACGAACTGCCTGATCTCGACCTTATATGCGGAGGATTCCCTTGCCAAAGCTTTTCGATCGCTGGAAAACGAAAAGGATTCAGCGATACCCGAGGAACTCTCTTCTTTGAGATCGCCAGGATTGCCGCCATTAAAAAACCTAAGTATCTGCTCCTTGAAAACGTACCCGGTCTCCTATCGCATAACGGGGGCAGGACGTTTGCGACCATCCTCGGTACGTTGGATGAATTGGGGTACGATGTCGTATGGGAAGTGCTTAACAGCGCAAATTTTGGAGTTGCCCAGTCAAGAAAAAGAGTGTTCATTGTCGGATTTCATAGAGAAAAGTGTTCCGGAAAAGTATTGTCTTTCACAGACGCAAATCCAAAAACTCTTGTCCAAAGAATTCCCGGAAAGGAAGGAAACCGAGTCTACTCCGTTGAGGGACTGAGCATAACGCTTACAAGCCAGGCAGGAGGTTTCGGCGGAAAAACAGGTCTTTATGAAATTTTAGGACTGCCTATAAAGGTCAAAACCAAAACAGGCTATCAGATTGCCTTGCCGGGCGACAGCATAGATCTTGCCTATCCCGATATGAATTCAAGGCGAGGGAGAGTGGGAAAGGAGATAGCACATACTCTCACAACAAGCTGTAATCAGGGATATTACGCAATGTGTATAGATATGAATCCTGAGCCGAAAGTGACTGAGCTTGCAAGATGTATAACCTCAAGACAGGACAGCGGCATAGGTCATCATAAAGGCGAAAAGTCGGGAGTGATACTTGTTACCGAACCCATAGCTGTGCTTACTCCTGCAAAGGAAGCAGTAAGACAGCAGGGACGAAGATTCAAGCTTCCCGACGAGCCTATGTTTACAATTACGGTAACGGACAGACACGGCGTTGTTTACTGCGGATATATACGAAAGCTTATGCCTTTGGAGTGTTGGAGACTGCAGGGCTTTACCGATGAGCAGTTCAACAAGGTCAAAGCCACGGGAATGTCCGATGCACAGCTGTACAAGCAAGCAGGAAATGCCGTGACTACAAATGTTATCGAGGCTATTGGAAAGTATATTTCAGAGATCGACAAGGAGAATGGAAATGGAACAGAAGATAAAAATATTTGAGAATGGAGAGTTCGGCAAAGTAAGAACGATCATAAAGGACGGCGAGCCTTGGTTTGTAGGAAAGGATGTTGCCAAGATTTTGGAGTACAGAAATACGAAAAAGGCATTATCTGATCACGTTGATGAGGAAGATAAGTATCAAGGCGATGGGGTAACAATTCGTGACCCCATGGGCAGAGTGCAGCATCCGACAATAATCAATGAAAGCGGACTATACAGCCTAATACTTTCAAGCAAGATGCCAAGGGCAAAAGAGTTTAAGCACTGGGTAACATCAGAGATACTCCCGACTATACGCAGAACAGGCGGTTATGTTACAAACGAAGAAATGTTTATTGAAAACTACCTGCCCTTCCTCGACGAACCGTACAAAAATCTCTTCCGTCTGCAAATGACGTTTATCAGCAAATTGAATGAACGGATCAGAAATGATAAGCCTTTCGTGGATTTCGCTTTGCACGTTGCCAACAGCGAGGATCTCATAGATATGAATGCTATGGCAAAGCTTGCGGCTGATGAAAATTTCAATATCGGCAGAACAAGACTGTTTCGCTGGCTGAAAGAAATGGGAGTGCTTATGTCAAACAATCTGCCGTATCAGAGATATATTGACCGCAGATATTTTGTTGTAAAAGAGTCGGTGTTCGAGGTCGAGGGTATGAAAAAGACTTATCGGCAGACATTTGTTACGGGAAAGGGTCAGCTTTTTATCATAGGTCTGCTGAGAAAATATTACGGAAAGGAGATGTCGTGATGTCCAAAAAGCCAAAATGTCCGCTGATAGGTCAGGACGGAAATATATTCAATCTTATGGGCATAGCCTCAAAAACGCTGAAAAGGAACGGAATGTATGATGAGGCAAAGGAAATGTGCAGCAGAATAACTTCTTCGGGCAGTTACTATGAGGCCTTGAATGTTATCGGCGAGTATGTTGAGATCACTTCTATCGATGATGAACAGACAGAAGATGAGGATATGGAAATGGAGATGATGTAAATGACGTATTTGTTCATTGGAATGATGATAGGTGTTATCATCGGAACAACGATAGGTTCTCTTGCCGTGGCTTTTAAGTCTGCTGAAAAAGAGATCGCACGTCTGGACAAGGAGGTAAGTGATGCACACAAACAGAATTAAAGCTAAAGTGGACTTCAAGTTTTGTCTCGGCAGTATTCCTTCAATGCTGAGAGCCACAAAGCCCGTACTTTCGGAAAGGCAGTACAAGGAATTGTGCAACGAGGTCAATAAAGCCAACGGCTATCTTGACCAGAAAAGAATAATTTTCAGCTACGTCGATCCGATCATCAAGGGTTGAAAACAGCGTAAAATCAAATATTTAAGCGTAAAATCTAATATTTAATTAAGTCGTTTTGCCAATGACAGAAAACTTCTGTAATTAGCAAAGCGACTTTCTTTCTGTCATTGGCATACGGCAGAAAGGAAAAACATGAACAGTTTTATGTCATGGGTGGGAGGGAAAAAAGCTCTCAGGGACGACGTGCTTGCTCGCTTTCCTCCTTACTATGAACGGTATATCGAGGTTTTCGGAGGTGCAGGCTGGGTGCTGTTCCATAAGCCGCCCGGTATGGATTTTGAGGTATACAACGATTTTAACGGAAATCTTGCAAACCTGTACCGCTGTGTCAGGGACAAGCCGAATAAGCTGAAATACAAGCTGAGATACGTCCTCAATTCCCGTGAGGATTTTGATTGGATTGCAAGTCTTCACAAGCGAGGTCTGTTCAGCAGATTTTGTGATGTTGACAGAGCGGCTAAGTTTTATCAGCTTATTAGATACAGCTATGCTTCGGGACTTGACAGCTTTGCAAGTCAGCCGCATTCAATATGGTCGGACTTTCCGATGATAGACTTGGCGGCAAGAAGATTGCAGAAGGTCATAATCGAAAACAAGGACTTTGAAAAGCTGATTCGGCAGTACGACCGCCCTGTCAGCTTTTTCTACTGCGATCCTCCGTACTTTGCAACCGAAAGCTATTACAAGGACGTGGGTTTTAAAACCAAAGATCATATTAGACTGCGTGACAGTCTTCTGGATATCAAGGGCAAGTTTCTTGTTTCATACAACGATTGCCCCGAAATTCGTGAGATATGGGATAAGCCTAATATTCACATTGAGGAGATCAGCAGACTGAATAATCTGGCGCAGAGATACGACGGCGGCTGTCAGTATGCGGAACTCCTCATATCCAATTACGATACAAGCGAGAGATTACAGGCGGTTCGCCAGCTCTCGCTGTTTGACGATGAAACAGACAATTTGGAGGTATAATTTTATGAAAAAGATAATTTTTGCACAGGTACTCACAACCAACGGAACTACCGTATTTTCGGGGCTTTTTGATGAAAACGAAAATCCCGTAAGCGTGGAAACGGAGTGCGATGATAGCGGAGTGACGCTTACGATATGGCGCAATGCTCCTGAAACAGAACGCCGTGACTGCGGTATCTCGGAGGAAGAAATAGAGCGAACATGTTCAATGTATGATGACTGTAACGAGTGTCCACTGTGGGATTATTGCAATGAAGATGAGGAGGTTTTGTAAATGAAAATACTTGTTATTGAGCCTGAAAAAGCGCCGTATGAAAAGGAAATCGGCGATGATATTCACGATATGCAGGCAATAGTCGGAGGGTGTATCGAACCTATATATTTTGAGCCGAAAGAAACTGCGATTGCTTGGTGCAACGATGAATTCCTGCTTAATGGTTCACAGCCTAATCGTATTGTGGGAAATGTTCTTGTACATGGAACTTTCTTTGTTTCAGGAAATTATATGAACGAATACGGCGAATGGGACAGCTGTTCACTTACCGATGATCAGATCAAGAAATATTCCGAAATGTTTGAAACTCCCATTATCGTATTGGAGCAAATGCAGGCTACGGAAATTGAGGTAGAAAATACTCCCGATGAGGAAATGGCGGATGAACCTGAGCCGGAAATAACGATGTAATAAAAAGTAAAGTGTTGTAATTTAAAATCAAAGGAGAAATGCATTTTATGTTTAAAAAATCCAAAATATTAAAGAAGCTTGGCGCAGGGTTTATGGCAGGCCTCTGCGCTTTTTCTATGCTCGGTTCATCTGTGAGCGGAGCGATAACAGCAAATGCCGCAAGTACTTCGACCGAAAACTCTGCGTTTCCGTCTTCCGATACGGTGATCGCAAAGGCGGCAACTTTGCTCGGAACACCGTATACATTTGGGAATAAGGGGTACTGGTACGCATACAATCAGGGACAGTATACTCCTCTGTCGGTGCAGACGATAAATAATCTCGGCATCGACTGTTCGGGACTTGTGTACTATACGCTGACGCAGCTTGGATACAAAACATCGGGTTTTTCATGGAATAATCCTGTTCCCGTTGATACCGATCACTGGCTGTCGGTAAACGACAACTGCACAATCACTTATGACGGTGTGACTTCAAAAGTCGATGTTGAAAAGAAAAATATCAAGACAACAGACCGTCCTTATTGGGAGTGTTCCGACGGTTCGACGATTACTCCCGGTTCTGTAGTGGTGGCTCAGAATCCATATGGCGAAGATCATGCGTGGATTTACATGGGTGAATTTGATTCAAAAAACGATGTTGTTTCATATCTGAAATCTATCGGTGTATCCGAAAGCCTCATAAATTCCAAAACAGTCGGCGACGGAAAAGGCGCAGGCGGCAGGCATTGGAGAATAGAGTCCAACGGTTCGGAGGGTGTTGTGATCAACAACAAGACCGACGGTAAAACTGCAACTGCTATGAATATGTCGGCGTTCAGGATCACAAAGACCGACGTGACTTTTGAGATAGATAAGTATAATACAAATGGTGATCTTGTGGGAAAATCAAGCGTTGACAATTCTACAGCGGTATATGGAATCTACAGCGATAAATCCTGCAAAAACAAGGTTGCCAAAATCAAAATCGGCAGCAATGGAAAAGGCTCTGTAAAGCTGCCAAACAAGACTTATTACGCAAAGGAATTGAAGGCTCCAACAGGTTATTCAGTTGATCCGACCGTATATACAATCAAAGCAGGAAAAAACAAGGTGAAAGAGGACTATGAAACAGGAACAATCAAAATTAACAAAACTGCCGAGGATGGCATAATCAGCGGCAGGGAGTTCAATATATCCTATACCTATAACGGAAAATCCCTTACCGAAACTGCTAAAACCAATGCAAAAGGCATTGCGACCTTAGATGATCTGAAAGTTTATGATATGTCCACAGGCAAGGCTATCACTTACACTGTTTCCGAAATCAACGTAGATACGAGATATGAAACTCCCAAGGCGAAGAATGTCAAGCTTACAGACGGCGACGTTGATCTGACTGTCAATGTAAAGTTCAACAATGAACTCAAAACAGGCTCTATTAAGATCAACAAGCAGTCTGAGGATAATCAGAACGGCGGCAGAGAATTTACTGTAACAGGTAACGGCAAGACTTACAGCATAAAAACAGGTTCTGACGGTGTTGCAATTCTTTCCGATATCCCCGTATACGACAGTAACAATCAGAAAATTGTTTACACGATTTCTGAAAAAAACGTACCAGTGAAATATGTTATTCCTGCCGAGCAGACAGTGACTTTAACGGCTGATGAAACTACCTCTGTAACGTTTGAAAATGTGCTTAAAAAATTCACTTTGGAAGTTACAAAAAAGGATTCTGAAAATGGCTCTGCACAGGGGAATGCAAGCCTTGCGGGAGCGGTTTACGGCGTGTTTAAAGACAGTGTTTTGAAAGACGAATACACAACCGATGAAAACGGATATTTCAAGTCCAAGGAATATGTCTGCGGGAATTACACGGTTCAGGAGATTTCTCCCTCAGAGGGATATCTGCTTGATGAAACTGTGTACCCGGTTGGTGCAGAAGCTGAGAATTATTCTATTGAGCATAACCCCATTTCCATGACAGTGACCGAGGATATTATCAAGGGCAATATTTCAATCATCAAGCATTCCGATGACGGAACAACGCAGATCGAAACTCCCGAAGTCGGTGCGGAATTTGAGGTTTATCTCAAGTCATCAGGCTCTTATGAAGCTGCAAATGACAGCGAAAAAGACTACCTCGTATGCGATGAAAACGGCTATGCACAGACTAAAATGCTCCCTTACGGAATCTATGTCGTTCATCAAATTAAGGGTTTGGAAAATACCGAACAGATGGAGGACTTTGAAGTCAATATCAGCGAAAACGAAAAAGAATATTTCTATTTGCTCAATGACGCAGTAAAAAAATCCTTTGTTAAAATCGTGAAAAAGGACGCTGAAACAGGCAATATAATTCCCGTTTCGGGCATCGGCTTCAAGGTTTGGGACTGTGCAAATTCCGAATATGTTTCGCAGGAAATCAACTATCCCTCAGAAATGATTCTCAACACATTTTACACCGATGAAAGCGGTTCTCTTATGCTCCCGAACGAGCTTGTTTACGGCGATTACGAGCTTCACGAAGTGCAGTCGGCGGAGGGTTATGTCCTTGATAAAAATCCTGTTCCATTTACAATTGACGGCTCAGTAGAGACCGTAGTTGTGGAGAAAACAAATACCGCACAGAAGGGCAAAATTTCTGTTCAGAAAACAGGCAATGTTTTTGCAAGCGTAACTGCTCTTGGCAGCGCAATATATATCGATGAAAACGGCGAGGTTCACGAAAGTGGGCAGACCGCCTATACTCCCGTTTTTGCAAAAGAAAATCTCAGTGGCGCAGTATTTCAGGTAATTGCAAGCGAGGATATCATAACTGCCGACGGCACGATCAGAGCCAACGCAGGCGATGTTGTGGCAGAGCTTGTAACAGACGAAAACGGGTATGCAGAAACTGATTTACTGTATCTTGGCAAGTATGAAGTCAAGGAAATTACTGCTCCTGACGGCTATGTTCTGAACGCAGAATCTCAGTTTGTTGAGCTTACCTACGCAGGGCAGGAAATCGCAGTTCGTGATACCGTTGGCACAGCTTTTGAAAATGACTATCAGGGCATTGAAATTTCTCTTTCTAAGGTTATGGAAAATGATGAAAAGTTCGGAATTTCAGCGGAAGAAAGTTACAAAAATGTTCGTTTCGGATTGTTTGCCGCAGAGGATATTACTGCCGCTGACGGCTCGGTAATTCCTGCCGACGGTCTGATTGCGGAGGTTTCGCTGAACGAGGATATGACGGCTGTAATTGCAGAAAAAATTCCGTTCGGCAAGTATTATGTTCAGGAAATTGCAACCGATGAGCATTATGTTTTGAACGGTAAAAAGTACCTTGTAAACTTCGAGTATATGGGACAGGAAGTAACTACTGTTTCAATCGACTGCGGGCAGTTCGTAAATGAACTGAAACGTGGTAAAATCGAGGGAATCAAGGTAAATGAGAGCAACGAACCTCTTGAAAATGCTCTGTTCGGACTGTTTGCTGTTGATACCGCTGAGTTTACTGCCGACAACGCATATATGACCGCTGTTTCCGATGAAAACGGACACTTTGAATTTGACAAGATCCCATATGGTGAGTATATCGTCAGGGAAATCGAAGCTCCCACAGGCTACATTTTAAGCGATGAAAGCTACCCCGTGACTATTTCTGAGGACGGAGAAATTATCGAAATTACAGCAGTAAATAAGCCTATAACCATTGAAATTTCAAAACAGGATATTTACGGAAATGAACTGGTTGGTGCAAAAATGCAGCTTGATAATTCTGATGGCAAAGTCGTTGAAAAATGGACTTCTGATGGTACAAATCATGTTGTTACCGAGCTTCCTGCCGGAGATTACACGCTTAAGGAAATCGCCGCTCCTGACGGTTATGTTATCGCAACTGACATCAGATTTACAGTTGATGTTTATGGCAAGATTACTGTAGAAAATGTGGACGCAACTGCTGTTTCTGAGAACGGCAATCCTCTCATCGTAATGGTAGACGATACCACAAAGGTGAAAATCAGCAAGCGTGATATCACTACGGACAAGGAGCTTGCAGGCGCAACGCTTCAGATCATTGATAAGGACGGTAACGTTGTTGATGAGTGGGTTTCCACAACAGAGCCGCACTTTATTGAGGCTGAACTGACCGCAGGAGAAAAGTACACTCTTCACGAAGCTGCCGCTCCAGACGGATATGTTATTGCGAACGACGTTGAATTTACCGTAAATTCGGACGGTACAGTAACCAAGGTCGTTATGTACGATGAGCATACGCCTGATCTTGAAATTCCTCCTACAGTCACAATAGATACTCCTAATACAGGTGTATCCGCAGACAATAGCGCTGAGCTTTATCTCGTAGCCGCAGCGGTTATTATGGCTTTCGGTATGGTCATATGCAAGAGAAACGATAAGGAACAGAGAAAGGATGATGTGAAATGAGATCTAAAAAGAAACTGATCGCAGCAGCAAGTTCGGTGTGCTTTGCTGCTATGATGTCGACCACAGCCTACGCATCGGGAGATGTTGCGGGAGCTGTGCAAAGCACTTGGACCACTGCAAGATCGCAGGTGGTTTCGGTTGTAAACAACGTCGTGTTCCCCGTAATCGACGTGATATTGGCGGTTTTGTTGTTTGTCAAGATAGGTATGCTTTACATGGATTACCGCAAGCACGGTCAGATAGAATGGACTCCGGCGGCTATTCTGTTCGGCTGTTTGATCTTTACTCTGACGGCTCCGTTGTATATCTGGTCAATCGTTTAAAAAGGAGAATTTGTGTATGAAAAAAATATATTCAGCTATGTTTTCAGCGGCAATTGCAATGATAATGACCGCCTGCGGAACGATTTCTCCGCCAACAGCACAAACGACAACGGCAGTTACAACAGCCGAAACCAATGTGCAAAGCTTGACGGACTTATCTTCATCTTCGGACTCTGACAGCAAAGTTGATTCAGAAAAAATACAATCCGATACCTTTATCGCAGAGTTTTTCGATTCAAATATCAGCTTTGAAGATACAAGCGAATTGGTTACTGAGTCGATGAAAGGCTGTTCCTTTGAATCGGAAAAAGATGAGTCAAACGGAATACAGAAAATTATGCTTAAAGGCAAAAACGGCGGAGGAATAGTTAATGTTCTATGCATTGATTTAAGTCAAAGTAATCTTGATTACGACATGGAATATATCCTTGAAAACTTCGGGGATTACTATTTCGGACAGACCTCCGCACAGATGAGCGGTATCACTGAGGATGATTTTGTGTCAAATTATCGTATGACAACAAATGTATATTCAAAAGGAAAATATCAGCAGTACGGCTCTGTTCAGAAGTCTGACGGTATGGCGACGCAGTTCGGTTACGCAGAAACCTACGCTGTGCTGAACGAGAACAAGCTTACTGTTGTTTCGGGGGCATTTCTCAGCTCGGATATGATGGAAAGGCAGAGTTTTTCGGGGCTGATGAGCAGATTTGCGGAGAGTGTGAAGTATTAAGGCGGTGATAAATTGCCATACATCCCATTCACAGACGAACAAAAAATCCTTGCCAACAGCGTTGACCTCGAAGAATTCCTGAGAATGCGAGGCGAGAAATTAGAGCGTGTTGGCAGAGAGCATAAGCTCATTTACTACGACAGTTCAGGCAAACACGACAGCATAACGCTCCGTGGTTCGACATGGTTTGACCATAAAAATCAGGTTGGCGGCGGAGCAATAAAGTTTATGCAGGAGTTTTATGGTATGGACTTTCAGACTGCGGTACAGGAACTGTTGGGACAGAGGGTAACTCCGCTGTCCCACAGTCCGCCGAAAGTATCGGCAAAGGAAGAAAAGAAAGAGTTCAGACTTCCCGAGACAAACACAAATATGCATAGGGTTTATGCCTACCTGATAAAGCAGAGGTTCATTTCTCCCGATATTATCAGCCATTTTGCAAAACAGCACACGCTTTATGAGGACAAGGAACATCACAATGCCGTGTTTGTAGGAATTGATGAAAACGGCGTTCCAAGGCAGG
>ERZ857775.487-NODE-487-length-56660-cov-10.133822_pt1 | contig 56660 bp, 56 predicted proteins | sample MGYA00519698_ERZ857775 | MGnify/ENA primary metagenome ERZ857775 (study PRJEB31778, sample SAMEA3449363) | human gut metagenome | biome: human gut; feature: human-associated habitat; material: faeces | place: United Kingdom | collected 2010/2012 ...
AAGCTATGTCTTCTTTTATGCATTTTCCAATTTGCGCAACTTATTGTACATTATCCGATGAACAGGCGCAGACCTACATGGAGCGCTTTGCGATGCCGGAGCAGTTCATCAAGGTCAACGGTGCTATTGTTGTCCTGCCGTACCTGTAAGGCGTCCCGTTAGGGCATACCCCAGCGAGACGCAAAAAAAGAGTCCCATTAGGGTCGCTTTCCGCATTTTGGAACGTTCCATTTGCGGAGAGGACCCTAATGGGACTGATATTTCAATTCTGATGACAAAGCAGCCAGTCCAACAGGTCGGGATAGTCCTTTTCATCAGCTGCCACCTGCAAAATGATGTCGCTTAGCTGCGTCTGTGTATATGTCAGCTCCACGCCGTTGACAGCCAGAAACACCAGCATGGCGTGCGCGCCGATTCGCTTGTTTCCATCAATAAAGGGATGATTCTTGACCAAACCAAAGCAAAGCCGAGCGGCCTTCTGTTGTAAGGATGGGTAAGCATCCGCGTTGTCAAAGCTTTGAAAAGGAGCTGCCATCGCAGAATCCAGCAGGCCCTCGTCCCGGATGCCGTCTGAACCGCCAGTCTGCTCAATCAGTTGCCGATGCAGCAGAAGAATCTGCCGCTTACTGAGAGTTTTCACTTCGCCAGCACCTCATACGCTTCCCGGTTCTGCTTGAGCAGACGCGCGGAAATATTCATCACATCCTCGTCCTCCGCCGCCTGAAGCTGCTCTGCCTGACTGAACTCGATGATCAGATAGCGCGGGGTGTTATTCTTCAAAATAACAGCAGAGCCCCGCTCGTCCACGAGCCTCGCCACCTTGGAGAAATTCTGATTGGCCTCGGTGATGGAAACCAAGTTATTCGTATTGACCATCATGCGTATCACGCTCCTTTGCTGATAGTATACACGAAAATTAGGAGAAATACAACCTATAATTTATCTACCATCAGAAGTGTTGCACATCTGCAAGGCAAAACGAGGTTAAACGAAAAAGATATGCCACAGCATCACGAAATGTGTTACAATGGCCGCAAGAGGTGAAATCGCTATGCTTGCAGAAGTCAAAACACTTCAACGTACAGAGAAAAACACCATAACGCTGGTCATTGATTCGGATACCGGTACTCGCTATATCCGTAAGGAACTGTGTGGCCCGCACCCTATTTATGCACAGCTTCAAGCCCTCTCGCATCTCTACCTCCCCAAGATTTTTCATGTTGAGGAAACCAGGACTGGCGTTGTATTGATAGAAGGATTTATTGATGGAGCGAATTTGGCGGAAATCACCCTGCCGGAAAAACAGGTTATGGTCCTCATGGAAGAACTGTGCGAAGCACTGGTGTTTCTCCATGACCAAGGAATTCTCCACCGTGACATCAAGCCTTCCAACCTGCTTCTGGCAGCAGACGGGCATATCCGGCTCATCGATTTCGATGCCGCCCGGGAGGAAAAGCCCAGCAGTGACAGTGATACCCGTCTTTTGGGCACGAAAGGCTACGCCCCTCCGGAGCAGTATGGCTTTGCCCAAACCGATACTCGTGCCGACATCTATGCCGTAGGCGTTACCATGAAGCAACTTTTAGGTAAGCGGGCAGAAAAACGGCCCTACCGACATATCCTCCACAAATGCACGGAGTTTGCCCCCAAGCGCCGCTATCAAACAGCAGGGGCACTCTTGCGGGCGTTGAAAACCCGAGCCATTCAATTGTGGCTTCCATGCTGACAATGGAATGAATGAGCTTGATCTCCAATCGGCGCTTCATGTACTCGTCCACCCGAACATGGGGCTGACCGTCAGGATCGTAAAGCGTCCGGGTGCAGAGCTTATTGATATAGCCCTCATAATACCGGAGTACCTGATCCACAGCCTGAGAGTCCCCGTCACGGGCGGCGTCGATCACCGAAAGAGGAAGAAGCTCCTTGCCCTTGTAAGTGGGTTTCTTCATACCTTCAACCTCCCTTCGGCATGAGTGCGGCCAACTTGATCCGCAGCTCGGTCAATGATTTTGCCCTTCGCCGCTGAACGGCGCTGCGAGACATTCCAACAAGGCGGCCAACCTCCTGATCCGGCAGGTCCAGAACAAAATGCAGGATCAAAATACTCTGCTCCTGAACAGACAAACCGGCGAAGGCATCAGCCACAAGCTCGTTTTCAATATGCAGGTCATACCCGTGGGACGAGAATGTAAATCTGTCGCTGGGGTAATGATCTACAACGCAGAGCTTGTCCATCTCCATTTGCGTAGCCGTCGATATACAGTGTCAGGGGGCACCGTATTTTCATCAGGGCTTCCACCCCCGCGTCGTCGCCGCTCAGATATTGGCGGTAAAAAGCCTCGCCGCAGGCCATAGCGTTCGCTTCCTTATGTACGAATATCCGAAGAAAACAAGGCAGCCGGCGAAGTGTTCAGAGAAAAGTTGCGGATAGGAACGGTATTTTTGAAAAAGGTCCTCCGAAATTGCCCAATATCCTGCGATCCCGCCAGAGGCTCCGCAGCAGGTGGTTCGGCAGGGAATTCTTTATTCTTGCACCTTTGCAGCATCTTGAAGTATGCCGCACCACAAGGCATGATCCGAAGGATGTCATTCCTGTGCAGAAGGAAAGCCGTTCTACTCCGTTCAGGTGCGCTAAAAAGCCTTGAAGGGATTTCCCCCAAGGCTTTTCTTTTTGCAGCTGCGCAGACGGTCTCCATCCGTCATCACACCCGCTCGGTTGTTATCTCCGGCATTTGTAGACGCTTATTCACTTTCCTCTTCTATTTCTATCTCCTTTAGTTTCTTCCACAGGGTCGTCCGGCTAATCTGCAAGGTGTTCATAACTTCCGTCTTATTGCCGCCATAATAGTTCATGGCATGTTGGATAACCTGATTTTCAATGCGATCAAGGGAATCCAGTTGAACCACAAGCGAATCTGCTGGGAGCGTCTCTCCGATTCCGGTGGATTCGCTGTTCGCCTGACCCTTTGCATCATCGGACCGGCAGATAGGAGCGTCTCCGATCTCCATGATCTCCTCCATGGAAAGAGATGTCTCCCCCTCTTTGAATGCTTCAATTCGCTGCGCCAGATTTTCCAACTCGCGGATATTGCCCGGATAGGTCTGAGCCGTCAGGTATTTCGTCACTTCCGGCGGCAAAAACTCACTTCGCACAGCGCTTCCGTACTTTTCCAGAAAATAGTCCAACAGTAGGAGAATATCGTCTGAGCGCATGCGTAGCGGAGCAATGGTCAGGCTCATCACATTCAGTCTGTAATACAGGTCGGCGCGGAATTTCCCCTCCTGCACCTTGCTGTATAAATCCATATTGGTGGCCGAGATCACACGGATATCGATTTTCTGGACCTTATCCCCGCCGATGCGCAGGATCTCATGCTCCTGAAGTACGCGGAGCAGCCTTCCCTGCAGATCTAACGGGATCTCGCCGATCTCATCCAGGAAGATCGTTCCACCGTCCGCCAATTCAAACAGTCCGACTTTTCCCTCTTTTTTCGCCCCGGTAAATGCCCCGCATTCATAGCCAAACAGCTCACTCTCTAGCAGGTTGGCCGGAAGCGCACCGCAGTTGATGGCCACGAAAGGTCCCTCGCAGCGTCCGCTCACATTGTGAATACTCTGCGCAAACAATTCCTTTCCGCATCCAGTCTCTGCAATAATCAGAACCGGAGCATTGGATTTTCCGATCCGCTTGGCCTTTTCAACCGTTCTGCAGATTGCCGGACTGTTTCCAATAATATCCTTAAAGGAGTATTTTGCAACCAGTCCCTTACGGTAAAGCGACTTCCTGATTTTCTGCTCCGTCCGCTGTGCATTTCGCTCACTTTGAATATTCAGCAATACTCCGTGAACTTCCCCATTATTCATAATAGGAGTACGGTTCACTAGCAGTTTGGAGTCCGTATCCGCAAAAAACTTATTCAGATAATACGTCTCATCTTCGCACAGCGCGCAAAGCAGCGGCGAACCAACATCTGCGTAACCCTTTCCGCGGCAGTTGGCCGACAGGTGAAGCAACCGAGCCGCCAGATGATTGTACAGGAAGATATTTCCCTGCCAATCAATTAAAAGGATTCCTTCTTTGCCGCTCTCTATATCAATGAGCGGGGTCTTTCCGTGCAGATAATACAGAATGCATGTCGCATCAAGCAGAATTTCCTTTACGTATTCCTGAAAATCAAGGCTGATGGGATTGATTGAAACATTTCGGCTGTCCACTGCAAGAACTGTTTTCAAAAATTTCTTACGAAATGTAATCGCAGAATTTCCAATGCTGATCAGAACATCATAGGGGCAGTTTTCCATTGAAAGACGCTGAATCGCCTCTTTTTCCGATGCGTATTCCATCACAGATATGTTAATTCCTATCTCTTCCGCCAACTGCTGCACCATTTTTGTGAATTCTTTTTTTAAAGAAACAACTAAAATTCCTTGCTCCATGTTGCTTTGCCTCCGTACGCCAAGCCCCGTGTAATTGAGTGCATTTTAGCACATTGGTAGAGAATATTCAACCAGTGCTTGCCGTTCCTCCCTGCTCTTCGTTTTATTTTTGAATCATTTGTTCACAAAATGAACCTCTCTCTTCGTTTCTTCCTTCAAAAGCGCAAAACGCCCCGTTTTTTTAGCTGGCACAGTGTTTGCTATATGTAAATAGAGCTAGACAGAGAATCTGATACAGATTCCCAAAATGCTGATAATGCAATTGTAACAGGAGGTATTTCTTATGAATCAGATTGGTTTTATCGGCGCCGGCCACATTGCCACCGCCATCATGAACGGAATGTACCGCGGGGGCATTGATATGTCCCATGTTTTGGTACATGCAGCAGTACCCGAAGAGTCTCAGCGTCTCAAGGATTCCATCGGAATCAGCATTGCCGAAGATAACCGTGAAGTGGTCGCGAACAGCAAGTTCATCTTCCTTGCCGTTCCTGCCATTTTCTATCCCAATGTGGTTCGCGAGGTTGCCGATCTGGCCAGCCCCGATCATATTTTTGTCAGCCTGACGCCCGGCTACACTCTCCAACGCTTCCACGATGAATTTGGCGACGCCATCCGCGTGGTACGCATCATGCCCAACACCCCCGCCTTTGTGGCTCAGGGTATGACAGCTGTGTGCATGCCCGGTCTCTCCCCCGAAGAAGAAGCTGAGTTCCATCAGGTTCTTTCTTCCTTCGGTCAGGTCGAGGTTCTTCCCGAGCGTCTGATGGATGTTATCGTTTCCGTCACCGGTAGCTCCCCCGCTTACGTCTATATGATGATCGAAGCCATGGGCGATGCTGCTGTTTCCATCGGTCTGAGCCGCGACTCTGCTTACCGTCTGGCCGCTCAGGCGCTCATCGGTTCGGCAACCATGGTTCGCGATACCGGTAAGCACCCCGGCGCGTTGAAGGACGATGTTTGCACGCCCGGTGGTACGACAATCCAGGCCGTCCGCGTTTTGGAGGAGCGCGGTTTCCGCAGCGCATTGTTTGAAGCAATGCTCAAGTGCCACTTTGCAGGTGCTGCTCCCACGACCTAAGTATACGCGTTTCACTGCATCAGAGGATATCGATGAAACTAAAGTCAGCTAAAGCTTTTGTACAGGAAGTTGCCATAATACTAATCGGATGCTTCCTTACAGCCTTTGCGGTAGACTGTATCCTTAAGCCTTCCGGTCTGGCTGTGACTGGCGTGACTGGTGTTGCTATGGTGTTAGAGCATTGGTTCGGGATCAACTACACCTATACAAACTACCTTTTCACGCTCATGATTGCAGTGGCTACCTACTTTCTTCTGGGCAAGAAAGAATTTTTTCGGATACTGGCTCTGTCCATTATCTATCCGGTGATTCTCGTTATTTTCAATCATTTCTCTTTTCAGCTGATTTACGATGATCTTCCCCTTACCTGCATCACCTTTTCCCTTTTTTACGGTACAGGGATCGGAATGATTCTTCGACTTGGATATTCCTTCGGCGGTTCAGATACGTTGGCAAAAATTTTGTCTGTCAAGTCAAGGGGCAGGATCACCATTGGGCAAGCCATCCTTCTGTTGGATGGCTCGGTGATCCTGCTATCCGCCTTTGTTCTGGACCGAAAGGCAATCCTCTACATGCTGATCTGTCAGGTCTTGTACGTAAGAGTCATGGAACGGGCAATGATGGGTTTTCAGGGATCTTTGTATCAAGTGGAAATCATCAGCTCACAAAGCAGCGAGATCCTGTCCTTTATTCTCCATCAGTTGAACAGAGGGGCAACTTTGCAGAAGATTCAGGGCGGGTATTCCGACACAGAATTTTCTAAAATCACCTGCATCTGTTCCGCAAAGGAATTTGTCCGTCTCAGAAATCACGTCGGAGACACCGATCCTCAGGCATTTCTTTATTCCACCACGATATACGGTGTCTGGGGACATGGCCGCGGGTTTCATAGTTTTTGGGACACCATGTAAGAAAAGTGCATCCAAATTACGAACAGAACTTCTTCTTTTGTCCAGAAATTAAACAAATTCTTTTCTGGTGTTCAGAAAGTAGGTGGCATTCTCAGGAACGTTCAGAAAGTGAACGTTTTGTTGGAAATTTTTCCTAAAAAAGGCGTTTTACAAGTTGGCACGCGAATTGCTAAATAATTATCAGACCGAACAACTCACCCGGTCCACTACATCTGCTTCATTCTGATTCAGATGTGTAAGAAAAATATTGGAGGTTATGTTGGAAATGGGAAAGAAAATTTATGTCGATTTTCCTGAGTCAAAAATCCGCGTCGTAGCAGATCTCTGTGAAGAGACCGAGCCGGAGATGTGTGAAATTCTTTGGAACACTATCAAGGATCAGCCTCTGCGCATGGCGTGCATGCACACCATGTCCACTGGTCACTTCTTTGACGCCAAGATCCGTCCTTCTGCCAGCCCCGTGAAGTCCGGCACGCAGGCGAACCCCGTTGGCCGTCATAAGTGGTTCCTGTGCGACCTGAAGCCCGGTCAGATGCTCTACACACTGAGCGAGATGTCCGCCGTTTACGGCGATCATGTTACCGAGCCTCTTCAGGGTTCTGGTACCGTTGTCGCTCAGGTCCAGGAGTGCTATCTCGAGGACTTCAAGAAGGCCGGCGATTTCGTCTGGAATTCTCAGTTCATCACCCACACACTGTCGACCATGGTCGTAAGCCGCAAGGAGGATTAAGAAATGAGCAAACATTGGAAAGACGTTAAGGCAGCTATCGAAAAGGATATCGATCGCATTTGGTTTGAAGAACCCGAAGAGGTCAAGATGAGCCGTCTGGGCATTTTCCCCAGTGGTGCCGGTTCTCACGATCAGGTTCTGGGTAACCTGTTCTTCCAGGCTTGCGACACTCAGGCTATGGGTTGGTGGACTGTTGGCCCCGCCATTTCGGCCGCTCTGTCCGATGACACCTTCAGTGTGGAGCACTGCAAGCGCATGTGGAAGTATCTAAACGTTCACATGGCTCGTCTGATGGGTGCCAAGCTGGAGCCGAACTGCCCCGCTCCTTGGCTGAACCTGCCCAAGCTCTGGGAGTTCTGCCAAGATATCGTTGAAGCATTTGACACTATTGAAACCAAGGAAGAGTTTGAAGACTTGATCTGGAGCTGGAACAACTACGTGAACGCTCTGAACCGTTGGTTCTTTGTTGTGTTCCCGTGGGAGCACGGCCTCAACTTCCCGCGCCGCACTCAGGCTGACATCGAAGAGATGGCTGCCTTCCTGAAGGACTAATTCTCACGTTTTCCCGGCGAAGTTTGTCTTCGCCGGGAAAAATAAAATTTCACTCAAAAAGTAAAACCAAGAAATAAAAAAGAGAGGGGCATATTCATGGAAGAATTCGGTATTTTGTCATTAATCCCCCCCATCGTTGCGATTATCCTCGCTTTGACAACTAAAGACGTTATCATTTCCCTAGTTTCCAGTGTGGCCGCAGGCGCGCTGGTACTCGCTCACTTCAACCCCCACGGCGCTTTTGTCATCTTTTGGAAAGACTTGTTCTTCACCGAGCTGACCGTAAATAGTTGGAATGGTGAATTGATTATCCTCGTCACTATTATCGGTGGCTTTGTTGAGATTCTGGATCGCTCCGGAGGTGCACGTGCTTTCGGCACCTTGGCTCACAAGGTTGTTAACAACCGTTTGAAGGCTCAGTTAGTAACTTGGTTTGGTGGTCTGCTGATTTTCTTCTCCGACTCTGCCAACAGCCTGATTCTTGGCCCCATTTTCAGACCCATCTACGATAAGATCAAGGTTTCCAGAGAGAAATTGTCGTATATTTTGGACTCCACTTCTTCTCCGATCTGCGTGTTGATCCCCATCACTACTTGGGTCGCCGTCATTGCCGGTATCATTCAGACCGAGTTCAGCCGCATTAATATTGCCGAGGATTCCTATGCGGCTTATAACCAGGCACTTCCTTACCTTTTGTATCCCATTCTGGCCCTGTTGTTGGTTCCTCTGGTGGCCATCAGCGGTCGTGAGTTCGGCTCCATGGCTCGTGCTGAGCACCGCGCCGTATTCGAGAACAAGCCCTGGTCTGACGCTTCCGCAAAGCTGAATGTCAGCTCGAATGACAACTTTGATTATTCCAACGCCAAGGCTTCCGTTGCCGTGGTTCCTTTGGTTGTTCTCTTTGGCATGATCATTATTATGTTCGTCAGCTTTGGCTTCCCTGCCAAGGAACTTTCCAGCACTGAGACGAAGATGTCTCTGGCAACTGCTTATTTTCTCGGCTCCATGGCCTGCGTGCTGATGGTCGCAAAAAACAAGATCATGACCTTCGTTCAGGCTGTCGGCGTTGTCATCGAAGGCATGCAGAAGATGACCTATATGTCCATCGTTCTGATTGCTGCTTTCTGCCTGGGCAACGTCTGCGGTTCGTTGGGCACCGCTAAGTTCATCGTTGATATAACTCGCGGCTTCCTGACTCCCGCCCTGCTTCCTTTCTTTATGTTTGTGATAGGTTGTATCATTGCGTTTGCAACCGGTACCTCCCACGGCACATTCGGCATTCTCCTGCCGCTGGCAATCCCCATCTCCATGCAGTTCGAAATCAACGTTTACATCGGAATCGCTGCTGTGGTGTCCGGCGCTCTGTTCGGCGATCACTGCTCCCCCATCTCCGATACCACGCTGTTGTCCGCTACTGCAAGCGGATGCGATAACCTTGACCACGTCCGTACTCAGCTGCCTTACGCTCTCATCGCAGCCGGCGCGTCGGCTGTTGGCTTCCTGATTGCACCGATGTTCAACTCTCCTCTTCCCACCCTGGTTATTTCGACCGCAGTCATGATCGTATCTTTCCTGATTCTGAGCAAGATCAAGGGCGAGCATATTCCTCAGGCTGCCGCAGAGCTTGCTCCGGTCTCTGCAGAGAGTAAACAGATTTGATCTCCAGATCAAGCCATACCTCTTTTTTCGAAATGGGCGCTGCAAGTTTTCCGCTTGCAGCGCCCATTCCTTTGTCAAATGCCTTTTTAACTTCTTTTCTGCTCCCTATGCCTACATGCCCCGCCATTGACAATCACTGCGCCGCCCAATATAATACATCCCAGCGTCTGTCAATAGGAGCAAAACCACAATTGATTCGCCGCATTTTCTCCTTATCGCAATGCGCAACACTTGTAAAAGGAGAACCGCTTTATGGACGTTTCGGATCATACTATTCTGCTTTTTCTTGGGATAGCTGATGGAAACATAGAGGACCAGCGCCTTGAGCAAATTCATTTCGGCGCTGTCCCAGAAGTGATTGCTTTCCTCGCCACCGGTATTCTTGATGATGACGTCACAAAAACGTCACGAATCCGTTACAAAACGGATAACCCGGAAGCCTTGATTTGCCTCCTAAGCGGTAGGCCACCAGTTAGAGTCTGGTCGGGGGTGCCAAAAAATACGGCTTGCTGGGCAAGCCGCATTTTTTGCTTCGTAATTTTTCTACAGTTTTCCGCTTACCGGAGCCTTCCCTCGCCGCCCATGAGGGCGGTCATCTCCTCGATGCGCTCAAGGGGAAACGGCGGCGCGCTGAGCGGCCGCATGGCGATGCTCATACCCTGTGCTGCTTTTTTACCCAAGCAAGCCAGCATTGATTGCCAACAATCATACTAACAGACCATAAAATTCAAAAGAGTATCCCCCTAACAGCAGTCGGCAGCGATCAACACGCGGTTCTCAAAAAATCGTGTGATATCAGGGACTGCGAGGGATCTACAGTGATGTAAAACAACAGCTAAAAAGCTGTATCATGTACTCCTAAGCGGCAGATGGTTCGATTCCTTCGAGCAGTGAAAATTGCATAAATCTTAAAAATGTCTCAGTAGCTCAGTTGGATAGAGCACACGCCTCCTAAGCGTGGGGTCGGAGGTTCAAATCCTCTCTGGGACGCCAAAAACTCCGCCGAAAGTCTTGATTTATCAAGGTTTTCGGCGTTTCTTGTTTATCCGAAACCTTGTCCTTTAAACCATCATACCGCTTGTAAGGTTACATGATTATTTATGAGTTACAATGTATGTTTTGCTAATTGGACTCGAACAGAAATCCCGTTCTTGCTAATAGAAATCGGCTTTTTGCTAATTCGATTTCAAAGCCTGATTTTGCTGTCCAATCAGCGCTGCCAGAGTTTGTGCCAGTTCAGGAGATTTTTGAAGCTGGTCGATCAGCGCCGCAAGGTCCAATGTAGCTGCCTGCGGCTGTTCCTGCGGAGGCTGCACATTTTTTAAATCTCTGTTGACCGCATAAAAGGCGTTCTCGAATTTTTGAGCGTTTACCTTCCGATCTTCGTCAAGGATATGTGCATATACCTTTGTAATCATATCAATTTCCGCATGGCCTGTATCGCCCTGTGTGGCTTTCAAATCCCCATGATTAAGTTTCAGCTTATAAGTCGTGCTGGAATGTCGAAGCGAATGGAATACCACGTTTGGCAAACCTGCCTTTTCTTTCAGGATAGAAAATTCCTTCTCGATAATACGGTTTTCACACGGTCTGCCGTTTGGCAGAGCAACTACTAAATCAAAGTCCTGATATTCCTCACCGAGAAATTGTTTCAATTCTTCCTGTGCCTTTTTCCATTCGCGGAGAATATAAGCAAGCGTCTTAGGAAGCCACACTTTCCGTATGCTCGAATCCGTTTTTGGTTTTTTCAAAATCAGCCTTGTGCTGGTATTCGGCATAAGCGGAACGAAAATATAGTAAATATCTTTTTCGCCAAGCATTTCAATCGCCTGTTTCGAGGCCCGCGTCAATTCTGCGTCGATGTAGATATAAGCATTATCAGCAGCAATATTATCGTCCTCAATGTGAACATTCTTCCACCGCAAGCCGAGAATCTCTCCCATACGCAAAGAGCAGGCAAAAGCCAGATTCATTGCGATATACAGCTTATTATCGGTACACTGATCTAAAGCAATCCGAATGGTTTCCGCGTTCCAAATATCCCGTTTCTTATATTCTGTTTTGGGAAGCACCGTATTATCAAAAGGATTCTTCCCAACCAATTCCCACCGAACAGCCTGTTTGAAAGCGCAGCGCAGAAGTTTGATAATCTTTTCGATAGTCTGGTTGGTAACAAATTCTGTTCTTGCTTTCCGGTTCTTCCGTGAAACAGAAGGGGTTTTTTGAAGCGTCTGAATGTATTTGTCTACTACACGGGGCGTAATCGCCTGAACTTCCATATCCCCGATAATCGGATTGATATAGTTTGCAATCAGGGCCGTTTGGCTGTCATACATAGACACGCCCCATTTTTTAGCCCCATAGGTGGAAACAAAGTCATACAGAAAATCAGATACTTTCTGATTGTTCGGAGGGAGAAAAGTACCGTTGTTTTGCTGATTCTCTACTTCCGCTTTCCGTTTCAATGCTTCTTTATGAGTGTGCCAAGTTTCCCATTTTTGCTTAGTTTCTCCGTTTTCATCAACATAGTTATAAACAACAGAGTATGCTTTTTTACGTTTGATAATAGACGCCATATACGATCTTCCTTTCTGTCAGACAGCCAATGTGTCCAACCATTCATCAAATGATTTTTTGGAAATTCGTATGGCATTACCAATTCGTACAGTTTTGAAATGCCCCTCTTTTACAAGATTATAGGCAGAAGTACGTCCTATATTGAGCATAGAAGCTATATCCTCTACCGTGTATGTCCTTGGTTCGGGGGTATCTCTGTGCATACATTTTGCGGCCTGATTCATGGGTCCTCCTTTCCGCAGCCGACAAAATGATAATGCGCTTTGACTTCTGCCGTTATTATAACGCTCCGCTTTGAATTTGTCTGCTGCTAATAAAAAAATTTACGATTTATCCTTGAAGAAATTTTGCAGTCGAAACCACATGAATAAAGCCGGGCCTGAACATAAAAGAACAGGTCCGGCTTCATGGTATCTGATTTCGATTTTATCCAAGTTTGAGCCATTACTCTAAAGAGAATAACAGCGCAAATCATAATCGTTATACTGCTGTATTTGCCACGCCCCCCAGCAGGGACCTTTTCATCGGTCCGGGGGTACTATAGGCCGCGGTCAGCTTTGCCGCGTCATAGCCCTGCCATGCCGTCGCTTCGCCAGAGCAAACGAACACAGAAGGAACTCCCCCCAAGTCTTTAGCGGGTCGTGAGAAAGTATCATTATGCCCCGCGTCCGTCGTCGCGCCCGACTTGCCACAGCCGGGTTAATAGATTGCGTTGATCGCTCGGATAGCTGAATGTCACCACCTCCTTGCTACCTTCTTCGCGCCGCCCTATATGTCGCTCGAAACACAGGGAACGTGCCTATAGCACCGTATATTCGATTTTCAAGCTACAATGAAGGAAAAATATAAGGAGAACAATTAAAACGCTTTTAGAGTGTCACAGCGCCCTTTACAGGAGGCTGCATATTTTCGTCCTCCGTTCACCCTTCTATATATCCGTACATTTTTGGCCTGTTTGTTGCACCCCTTTAGAAAAAATTTTTTAAAAATTTCTTCATGCTCCGCAGACCTTTATCAATAGACCTTGTAACTTGACTTTTGTGGACGCCTTCTGCCTTTGCTATCTCCGTAACGCTCATTCCCATAAAGAAAAGGGCATAAATTCTCCGAGCCTGTTTCTTAGGCAGAGAAGATAAGCCTTTGTAAATCATTTCTGTGTTCCAGTTCTTTTCCAGAATTTCATACGGGGATAATACAGCGATCAGCGCTTTCCTTTCGATATTGTCGCCATAGTCCAGTGAGTAGAAGGCTTTGTGCCGATATGTACGAATCCGATAGGCTTCTTCCAGCAAGGCAGATTCCCGCAGCAACTTTTCCACTTCATCAGATACTTCAATAAACGTGTCGTCTTTATAAAAAGGGTAAAACTCCTTCAAATTGATTTTTTTCATGGTTGAATCCTCCAATTTCGATTTTTAAATTGAGTTGATTGGCAAAATCGAAATCAGAGGGGGAGAACGGCACTTATAGAAAATTTTTGGCTTATATAGAAAAAGGCGCGGCTGTCGAAAGACAGGCGCGCACTCATGCCGTTTGCTGTAATTCTCCGTTGGAAAAAGATGGGAAACACATATTTCTGTCGAATGGAAAAACCCCGTAATCCGGTGCAGGATTACGGGGTTAAGTATTCGATAAGTTCGGTTTTTCAGAAACCGACATTTTGCTCTTGGCAGCATTTCCCTTGCCCTCCAGTTACGAAGGAGGACAAAGGAGCTTGTCCACTATTAACCTCCTTCTATTTGGAGGCAATTATATGGTAAAATTTGCTATTCTTTTTCCCGAAACGTCATATTTCTATTCATATTGACCGCAATTAACGATAGAATAATAAAACTTTCTATGTGAATCGACAATAAGCCAATCAACGATTGTGTTGAAAATAAAAACACAGCGGTACGAAAAATACCGCTGCGTTTCACTATGTTACTTCAAATTTATAGCCGATACCGTAGACGCTTTTAATGTAATCCGGCAGATCAGAGGCAATCTTTAACTTTTTACGCAGATTACTTACATGATTGTTTACTGCTTTTCTGGAATAATAGGTATAATCTTCATGCCAGACCAAATCCATAAGCATTTCATAAGTAAATACCCGTTTGGGATTCATAATGAGAAGGGTAAAGATTTCAAACTCTTTCACGGTTAATTCAACTATCTGTTCACGGACAATAACAAGTCTTTGCTCCAGACAAAAGTATATTTCACCTTCTCGTATTTCTGTTAAAGGCGGAACTGTTCGTTTTGACACAGAATACTTGCTATGAAAAATAGGGTAGCATGGAATGTCAGCCGAATTGACGCCGCCCGTTTTATCTTCAAGAACAAACTGCGTCAGTTCCTTTTTCTGATCTGCGGTAAGCAGTACAAATAGTTTTTCGCCTATCTGTCTGCCAGTTTCCAACAAATCAAGTACAACTAACTTCCCATGTTACCACCACCTTTCCTTACTTTTTTCCTAAAGAATCTTTTAGCTTTTGAAAAGCCTCTGCACTTATAGCGTGTTCAATATTACAAGCGTCATGCTCCGCAGTTTTACGGTCTACTCCGGCGTCTACAAGCCTTGCCGTGAAAAATTGATACCGTTCACATATTTGCTCGGCATATTGTCGGCCTTGCTGCGTCAAATAAAGAGTACCGTCTTTTTTGATAATATGGCCGGATTTAGAAAGCTCCTTGACCGCCCGACTTACAGAAGGTTTGCTAACCCCTAAATAATCTGCGACATCTACACAGCGGGCGTTACCATGTCGCTGGTGAAGCACTAAAATTGCTTTTAAATAATCTTCCATTGATGAAGTTAAGGACAAGTAACATACCCCCTTTATATTCCGATTCAATTATGTGGATAATTCCTGTTCTGCGTTCCACATACCTGCATATTTCCCACCTTTTATCAACAATTCGTCGTGGGTGCCCGTTTCTGCAATCTTGCCATCTGATACCACAAGGATTTGGTCTGCATTTTTCACAATAGACAGCGTATGTGCAATCATTACCACAGTCTTTTTTGCTTTTAGCAGGTTAGCAATCGCTTTTTTTACAGCCAATTCGTTTTCGATGTCAAGCGACGCTGTAGCTTCGTCAAGGAGTAAAATTGGGCTGTTTTTCAATATAGCGCGGGCGATAGAAAGACGTTGGCGCTCACCTCCTGAAAGCAGATTGCCGTTTTCTCCCGTTGGTGTGTCGTACCCCTTTTCCATTTTTCGTATAAAGGTATCACAGTTCGCTTCTTTACAAGCTGCCTCTATTTCTTCATCGGTAGCGTCTGGACGCGCATGACGGATATTTTCACGAATTGTATCATCAAACAGGAAAACATCTTGATCGACCATTGAAATCTGTTCTAAAACTCGCTCTGCCGCAATATGATTGATTGGCTTTCCACCGATAGAAATAGTCCCGCTATTCGGTTCATAATATTTTGCAATCAAGTTTAAAATTGTAGATTTACCAGAGCCGGAATCTCCTACAATAGCAGTCAATTTTTGGTTGGGAACAACGAAAGAGGTATGCTGTAAAACAGGTTCATCTGCCACATAGGAAAATGCCACATTATTAAATTCAACTTCGTGTGTATTGGTAGAAAAGACTTCCATACTTCCTTTTTCTTCCGGTTCATTGATGATGTCAACAATTTTGTCTTTCGATATTTTCAAGTTTTTATAACTCATAAGCCCTCTTGAAATTGAATCGGACAGCTTCGCCAGCAACATCGGCAACATACAGATTAACAAATAGGAAACAGGGTCTAATTCCCCTGAAAGCATAGGTACAGAAGCGGCAACTACCATAATCGGAAGCCCCAACCAAAGGAAAATACATTGAATAGCATTTGTGGGAATCCCGTGTTTTTCATAGTCATAGCTCACATCACTAAACCGTTTCATATCTGATGTAACTGTTTTATTTTTTGTGCCGCCCACACCATAGGCGCGGAAAGTCTGTATTCCGGTTACATATTCTACAATGCTGCTGACCGTCTCTGCGCTGACCTTGTTCTTTTCCGTTCCATATTTTTTTACCACACGGAAAGTCAGCCACAGAAACGGAATCAGTACGAGCTCTACACAGGCGAGGATAATACCGCCCGGAAGCCAGATATAGCCAACAAACAAAATCATCATTACACAGAAAGCGATATGCTTTACAAGGTCGCCCACAGTGTGTGTCAAAATTTTTTCATAGTTATTGACATCACTTGTTATGATATTGATGTATTGACCTGTCTGCCCCTGCGTAAAACGCGATAGGGGGATTTTCTTTATTTTATCACCCAGAAATAGCCTAAGTTGATTACTTACCGCCGCACCGCCAATTTGACTTTCTGTATAGCCGATACCATAAACAATGATTCTCAACACAAAAATCACACCGAGGAATAGGGTCAATCGTAATAAAGAGGATAGATTGACATTACCTATCCACAGCATTTTCATAACCTCATACAGCAGAAAGAAGTTAAATCCTGAAAGCATACCCTCAATGACATTTAAAATCATGCCAATATAAAATTTTCTATTCTTTCGCATAGGATTTTCACGCATGATTAGTCCCCCTTTCTAACTGATATGTAATATTTCTTGCTGTTTCGTAATCCGACCATGCCTGATTATAGTATTCATTTTCATTACGAACTTCATCATGGCTTCCCACAGATGTAATGGTATGTTTTTCTACAACGGCTACTCTGTTACACATTTTTAAAGCACTCAAACGGTGAGCCACAATAATAACCGTTTTCCCTTTACAAAGATTTTCGATAGCTTTGTCAATTTCAACCTGATTTTCGGGATCAGCTGCGCTTGTGGCTTCATCTAATATCAGAATAGGTGCGTTTTTTAAGATTGCTCTTGCTATGGCGATTCTCTGTTTTTCGCCACCAGAAAATCGCGAACCAAAGTTACCTACTTTTGTATCATAGCCGTTTGGCAATGACATAATAAAATCGTCAATTTGCGCTTCTTTCGCTGCTGCTCGTACTTCCTCCAGTGTAGCATTGCTACCCATACGGATATTTTCAAAGACAGTATCTCGTGTTAAAAATGTCTTTTGAAATACGATTGCAACATTTTGCAGAAGTGTTTCATAATTGATTTCCTTTACATTTTTACCACCAATCAGGACTTCTCCCTCCTGAACATCATAAAACCGGGAAACTAATTCAATGACCGTACTTTTTCCGGCACCAGAGCGACCGACTAATGCCATGCGTTCTCCGTCCTTAATTTTTAAATTACATTGTTGTAATACATCGGTTTTTCCGTCATAAGAAAATCGTACATTCCGCAGTTCTATATCGTGCTTTTCAGGAAATTCCGTACCACCTTCAAAGGTAGTAATACTCAAGATTTCTTCTGTTTTGGTAACACCAGTAAGAACTTGTGCAAAGCTGCTTCCCAATTCTTGAAGTGGGCGGATTTCTGTCAGATACATAGAGCCGACAAAAGCAAACAGTAAAAATATGCTTGCTGTAATCGATCCTTTTAAGAAAAACATTCCTCCCAATGGAACCATAAGCAACATACCGCACTCAATCACTACAATAAACGCTGCGTAAAAAGGCCCCATTTTCTTTGACATGATATTCCACACATCATTTTCTTCTTTTACGGCTGTTTTGAATTTCTGGAAAGACTTACTCCCCATATTATAGGCTTTAATCAATTTCATACCGCTGATGTACTCTACCATGACAGAATTAAGGTTTGCCACGGATTTATTCGCTCTATCCATCATGCCTGCGGCTCCAACAAACATGAAAATCATAACAATTACCGCTAAAACAAGCGGTATAAGAGAAATAAAAGCTAAAGGTACATTCACCGTCAGTAAATAGATAAATACAACCACAGGACCGACAAGATAGCAAACCAACTCCGGCATATTATGAGCTAAGAAAAGTTCTAACTTTTCAATATCCTCATTTAGAACCGTTTTAATTTCTCCGGTGCTTCGTTCATTTAAAGCTCCCAATGGAACTTTTGCCATGTGCTCTGCCACCATACAGCGGACTTTGAACAGTGCACGATAAGCCCCTTTGTGTGAAGCTACACCAGAAGCACCAAACAATACAAAGCGGACAATAATTGCACCTATGATTAAAGCAGCGTCCTGCATAACAAATTCCGATGTACAGGTATTGTTATATACCGCGTCCATTAAACGATAGATTCCATAATAGGGAATCATCGTACAAATTCCGCTGATGAACGACAGAAGAATAGATAGATATATCCAGTATTTCTCACGACCAGCCCATTTCAGCAGAAGTTTGATCGGACTTTTCTTTTTTTGCATAAAATACTCCTCCATTTCTAAACTGTTCTATTGAATGGAAAACAGTTTTTTCATTTCCTTTTCTTTGGTTGGAGATACCAATATATCTTCACATTGTTCACCATGATCTACATGAAGAACGCGGGTACAAGTTCGGCAAACGAATTCATAATCATGTGTTACAATAAAGATAATTTTCCCCATAGACGCTAATTCCTTAACAAGCCCTGCGACCTGAGTCATACTATCATAATCAAGTCCAGATGTAGGCTCGTCAAAGACAAGTAATTCTTTTTTGCATATCATACTGACAGCAACCGCTACACGCTGTTTTTGCCCTCCAGACAGCGTGTTCGGGTGTTTATCCATATACGGGGTCAACCCTAATTTTTGCATTGTAGATTCGATTAAGGTTTCATCGGGATTGCGAATACCAAAAGAACACTCCGCTTTTACACTGTCGGCAAATAATTCATAATTGACATCTTGCATTACCATATAAGAGCACTTTAAACGCTGTTTTCTATCCTGCGGCTGCCCGTTCCACAAAAAATTTCCCGTGGTATTTTTATGAAGCCCGCACAACGCTCTTGCAAGCGTCGTTTTGCCAGCCCCATTATGCCCTACAATGCCAATAATTTCACCAAAACCGGCGCTAAGATTTATATTTTCCAGAATAGCTTGTTTCTTATAGAACATAGAAACATTCTTTAATTCCAATACAGGGTTGGCTTGTGTAATCTGACTGTTTTCGGAATGTACAGCGGCTAAATCGGCAGCACGCAGGCGCATAGCTTTCCATTTTTTATCAGGAATTTTTTGAAATTCTTTTGGTGTATAAATTCCTTTGATTTCGCCCTGTTCCAAAAAAATAATTTTATCTACTATATCCATGAGATAATATAGACGGTGCTCTGCAATTAAAATGGTTTTTCCCTGTTTCTTAATAAGTCGTAAATGTTCTTGTAAATCTCTGATTGCGTCCATATCTAAATTTGAGGACGGTTCATCTAAAAGATAAATGTCAGGATTCATCGCATAGACAGAAGCAAAAGCTATTTTTTGTTTTTCACCGCCGGACAACTCATGTAAAGAACAGTTACATAAGTTTTGAATCCCTAAATCTTTAACCGTAGTGTCTACACGCTCTTGCAACTCTTTCGGTGGGCGTGCTTCATTTTCAAGACCAAAAGCGATTTCACTGTTACTGTCCACATTGAAAAATTGTGTTCTCGGATTCTGAAATACTGAGCCGATATGCTCTGCAAGTTCATACATCGGAAAATCATTCACATTTTTGCCGTTTATCAAAACGGTGCCCGTTAATTCGCCGTGGTAGAATCGTGGAATCAGACCGTTAATCAATCTCGTGATTGTCGTTTTTCCACAGCCACTGCAACCACATAATAAAATACATTCTCCATCCTGTATGGTAAGATTTATGTCATGTAGACCGCCACCATCTTGACCATAATAGGAAAAGTTTATATTTTGAAGTTCAATCACAGGAACACCCCCTTGCAAAACTGACCGACTAAAAACATCGCCAAAAAGCATAGGAACACAATGAGATCACCAATACCAAAATGTACTTGTACTAATGATGTGCGCGGTTTCGGATTTTCAATTCCTCTTGTAACAGACGCTATGGTTAGTTCATCTGATGTTTTAGACGCTGCCATCATCAATGGTACATAAATACATTCAATCGTCATGCTCGGCTGCGTAATCAAACTTTTTAATGAGGGAGAAACGTCTCTCATTTTCATAGCGTCTTTGATAAAACGCCAATCTTCTCGGATTGTCGGTATATATCGCAGCATAACAGCAATCGGTACGACTACCTTTTGTGAAACGTGGCTGCGATTCATCGCAGAAAGAAATTCTCCGATTTTAGTAGTGGACAGGATAATTCCAGATAGAAAACCACAGGGATATACCTTATGTACCAATCCAAAGAAAGCCACTAACATTACTTGTAATGTTCCGTGAAGCTGCATAGTTGCCAATGTCAAAAAATAAAAGACAAAATAGACAGCCATTCCTATCAAAGCATAGCGAAATTTTCCGCTGACAAGTCCAAATAAAGCAACTAAACCAACCAAGAGTATCTCATAAAATAAAGAGGGTGCCATTGACGCCGACAATACGCACAACAGTAAAAGCATGATTTTAGTACGCGGATCAACCCATAATCCCAAACGTGCCTTTCCAGAACTCATGCAGTAATCCCCGCCTTTTCAAACTGTTTTTTCAAGAGCTTGCGCCCAATAAAGCCACTGATAATTGCAATTACTACTGTTGCTAAGATAATAACAGGAAGCATACCGATTGGCGCAGAATTTGCCATAATGTCGATATACTCCTGTGATGTCCCTTTTTCCAACATGACCTGTGCCCATGCTGTCGGGTTCACCGCATAAGCAAGGAATACACCTGCAGGCCCAAGACAGAAAAGAGCAAATGCCGCGATATTCCATTTCACATTTTTATAACCACGCATACCAGCTACAAAGTCAGCAATAATACCCATTACGATATACCCTAAATCCATAGCCCAGTGCATACCAAACACGAACCAGATAATCCCGTTAATGATTCCGCAAATTGCAATAGTTCCGCGTTTCGGCACTTTTGCCACCATGAGCAAAAATACAGGACCACAGAGCAGCGCAATACCAAGCGGCTGATAAAATGTAAGTGCCGGATTTGGTGCAAAAGGTAATGAGCCTATCAATTCAAAAACGAAAAATAAGGCATTAAAAATACCTATTGTAACCAAATCCTTTACAGTCAGCCCTTTCTTGTCCAAATAATTTTCCATTTTAGTTTCCTCCTTTATGAAGCCGTATCTTGACGCTTCATTTTTAATTTGATATTATGAAGTTAGTCTTGAATAACCTCGTAAAATAGAATACTCCTTGAGAATGGTTCTCACAATACTTTGAGAGAATATTCGTGTAATCGGGGCATAAGTTCGTGCAATCATGGCATAAATAAAGCAGAGGTGAAAAAATGAACAACATCATTGACTTTTATAAAGAGCAATTCGATGAAAAAGGATTTATCCCCGCACCTGATAATCAGTCTTATTGTAACATTGGTTCAACATGGAAATTTTCTGATGAAATCGGCGGCGGGTATTTTTGGATTTATTCTGTCCAAGATTTGTATAGTATTAAAATCCATGACTTCTTTTTTCATAAAGACACAATCATGGAATTTTCATGGCCTGAATGTTTAAGCATAAGTCAATATGATTCTGTTTCGGGAGAGGAACTCTCTCCTTATCGGCGTTTAGAGGCTGGCAGTATCAAGAGTTTTATCGGCGGCTATAAGCCGTATAAAGTCTTGATACATAAAAATATTCCCGTGAAATCTGTTGGTATCGAAATTATGCCGGCTTATTACGAAGGCTATCTTGAAAAACAATATCCTGATGAATATATAAGTCCACAAAAAGCATTTTCCTCAGTTGGACAAACAATGAATTTCCCTGAAATGTCAAAGCTGTTAAAACAGGTGAAAGACTACCGTGGAGAAGGAATAGCTGCAAGCCTATTCTATGAAGGAAAAGTAGCCGAAGCGGTTGCGCTTACAATAGAATGGAATAAGCGTAATTTGGAAAGGCGGGAAGTAGAACGACGTCTATCCGCAAAGGATATTGAGGGGTTAAAAACAATAACTCTATTCCTGAACGATCACTATGCACAAGATATTACCATTGAAGAATTGACTAAAATTGCATGTATGGGCGCTACTAAGCTACAATCTACATTCAAGCAATATAACGGTTGTACAATTACAGAATATATTCAACAACGACGTATGGGACAAGCTGAATACTTATTAGCCCATACTGATTTTAATATCGGTCAGGTCGCTAAAACAGTAGGATATTCAAAAGCCAGTCGTTTTGCGGAATTATTTCGTAAAAGTACAGGATTATTACCCGGTGAATTTCGTAAAATATCTCAAAGATAATATAATGTAGAAATGTATTATTAGAGATTTTATCAAAACAAAAGCACAGCGATACAAAAGAATATCGCTGTGCTTCATTATTCTACTTCAAATTTATAGCCGATACCGTAGACGCTTTTAATGTAATCCGGCAGATCAGAGGCAATCTTTAACTTTTTACGCAGATTACTTACATGATTGTTTACTGCTTTTCTGGAATAATAGGTATAATCTTCATGCCAGACCAAATCCATAAGCATTTCATAAGTAAATACCCGTTTGGGATTCATAATGAGAAGGGTAAAGATTTCAAACTCTTTCACGGTTAATTCAACTATCTGTTCACGGACAATAACAAGTCTTTGCTCCAGACAAAAGTATATTTCACCTTCTCGTATTTCTGTTAAAGGCGGAACTGTTCGTTTTGACACAGAATACTTGCTATGAAAAATAGGGTAGCATGGAATGTCAGCCGAATTGACGCCGCCCGTTTTATCTTCAAGAACAAACTGCGTCAGTTCCTTTTTCTGATCTGCGGTAAGCAAGACGAACAGCTTTTCACCAATCTGTCTGCCATTCTCCGCTAAATCAAGTACAGCTAATTTCCCATGCTATCACCTCATTTCTTTTTTAAAGAATCTTTTAACTTTTGGAAGGATTCGCTACTTATGGCATGTTCTAATCGGCAAGCGTCTTTTTCGGCAGTTTTGGGGTCTACACCAGCCTCAATTAAACATTCAGCAAAAAAACGGTGTCTTTCATAAATCATTTCGGCTATCTCCTTCCCCTTTTCTGTTAAGTGAATATATTTGTCGTTATCCCTGATTAGAAATCCACCTTCACATAAACGTGTAACCATATTCGTAATAGTAGGTTTTGAACGTGCCAAAAAATCAGCAAGATCAACACCGCGCACGTTACCTTTTTGGCGGTTAAGAAGTAAAACAGCTTCTAAATAATCTTCACCAACTGCATGTAAATCCTCATAGCACCCCAAATCAGAACAAGTAGAGTTTTTCTGCTCTTGTCTCCTTATCCAAGCCATTTTTGCAATCATTGAAATCAAATGATTGCCTCACCTCCCTTCCAAAAAGGTGTATATTATTTACCTCGTTGCAGGTTCACCAAATGAGAATATAAACCATTTTTCTTCATCAGTTCCTTCGGTGTACCCATTTCACTGATCTTCCCATCGTCCAAAACAACAATCTTATCCGCATTGGCAACTGTTCTCATGCGATGTGCAATTACCATGACGGTTTTGTCTTTCAATAAAGCAGATAATGCTTCTTGTACCAAAGTTTCACTTTCTGCGTCCATAGACGCTGTGGCTTCATCTAAAAGAACGACAGGTGCATTTTTTAGTAAAGCTCTCGCAATAGAAATACGTTGTCGTTCTCCACCGGAAAGAGCACTACCATTCTCACCGATATTAGTTTGATAACCTTGTGGGAGGCGTTTTATAAATTCTTCGCACTGTGCGGCTTTGGCCGCAGCTATCACTTCTTCATCAGTAGCACCGCTTCGACCAAGGCGAATATTCTCCATAACAGTTTCATCAAAAAGTAATACGTCCTGAAAAACAATCGCAAAGTTTCTAAATAGCGTTTCCGGCTCAACTGTTTTTACATCGACACCGCCCAAAGTAACCTTGCCGGAATCCGTATCCCAAAAACGTGCTGCCAGTTTTGAAGCTGTTGATTTTCCACTTCCTGAAGGTCCTACTAAAGCAGTAACTTCTCCTTGCTTAGCGGTAAATGATACCCCTTTTAAAACAGGTTCCTCATTATAGGAAAAATGAACATCTTTAAATTCAATATCAAATCCTTTATTATTGCAGATATTTGTTCCTGTTTGCTCTGGTGTTGCGTCAATCTGTTTCATTCTCTTAACGCTTACCAATGAAGAAAATACTTCTGCCATAAGCATAAAACAACTTGTAAATGGGTCGTAAATTCTTCCGGCAAAAATGAGATATAGAATAAACATTGGAATAGTAAGAGAACCGGCAGCAACAAGATACCCTCCAACCAACAATACAGCAACAAGCCCAAAGCGTAAAATAAATTGTGCGGTTGTCGTTGCTGCGCCCGGTGCAATTTCATTACGGAAAGAGCAGCGGACTACATTATCCAGCTTTTGTTCCAGACCGGCTAAATACTCGTCCTCTCTGGAGCATGATTTTAACTCCTGAATTGTGTCAAGATATTCTTGAACACCATCATAAGCAGCACGTTTTGCGTCCATATTGGCACTTTCTGCTTTGGCCTGTGCCTTTCTCGCCGCAAATACAACTAAGGCAGCTACAGGAACAGGAACTACGACACAAAGCCCTAATCTCCAATCCATGACAAGCAAGCATGTGGCAGTAATAAGGAACATAAAAATTGTTCCGAATAACTGGGGTAGTGCATTTGAAAATACACGTTCCAATGCAGTACAGTCGCCCATAATTGTGGTCGTTAAATCAGATAAGTTTTTTTGACCGAAGAATGATAATGGAAGTCTGCGTAATTTTTCAGCAAGGACAATTCTTCGATTTGCACTTTCTTCATAAGCAACAGTATATGTTTTGTTGTATTGAAGCCATTGAGTTAAAAAGACAATAATAAATAATACAACTGTCACTATGCAAAACAGTGAAACATATTCTGAAATTCCTGCGGATTCACCTGAAATTATATTTAGGAGTTCCCATATCACCATAATTAAAATACTGGAAGGAATAATCAAACAAATATTGCTAAGTGTTGTAGCGGCTATTCCTTTGTTTAAATCTTTTGAGCCTTGATCGCTCAATGCAAACATACGCTTTAGCATACTTTCACCTCATTTCCAATATGCCACTGTGTTGTTTTTGTATAGTTTTCCCACATACGAGCATATTCTCCATTTTGTTCTACCAAAGAAGTATGAGTTCCTTGTTCAGCAAGTTTACCTTGTTTCATAACCAAAATCTGATCTGCGTCTTGAATTGTAGAAAGACGGTGGGCAATCATAATGACCGTTTTTCCTTTTGTCAAACCTTCAAAGGCTTGCTGAATCTGCTGTTCATTCTCTGGGTCAGCGTAGGCTGTAGCTTCATCAAGAACGATAATAGGGGCATTTTTCAAAATAGCCCGCGCTATCGCAATTCTTTGCGTTTCTCCGCCAGATAGATAAACTCCCTTACTGCCGACGACGGTATCTATACCCTGCGGAAATTTGGCTAAAATATCATCGCATTGCGCCATGTGTGCTGCCTGTAAAACTTCTTCTCTTGTGGCGTTAGGCCGGCCGGCACGAATATTCTCTAAAAGACTGTCCTTAAAAAGTTTTGGATTTTGAAATACAAAAGCTACCATCTGCATTAAATCCTTATGAGCAATTTCTTGAATATCTACGCCGCCAATCTTAATTTTTCCTTCTCCAGCGTCATAGAAACGTGGAATCAGACTGGCAGTAGTGCTCTTACCGGAGCCGGAGTGTCCAACCAATGCTGTTGTTGTACCCGTTTTAGCAATAAAGCTAAGATTTGAAATCGCTGGCCGTTCAGCCGTTTCGTAGGAAAAGGTAACATCTTCAAAAACAACATCATAGCTCTTGGGGTGCTTGGGTTGGTTTGTTTCTTCCTGTGTTTTAGCGGTTAAAATCATGTCAATTCGCCGCATAGATTCTTCAGCCTGCATTTTATAGCTTGTCATGTATAAGATTTTATTCAGCATGACCGCACAAGCAGGAGAAAAAATCACATAAAACAGGAAACTTTGCGTAAAGCCTACAAGATCAGAAGATACTAAACCAATAATCAATGCTGTGGGTACAAGCACAAGAAAACTGGAATTGATAACAGAGTTAAAGGCTACCATACCCTTTTTACATGACATTGTATAAGCCAGCGCAAATTTTCGGTATGATTTAATGGCGTCATTGAACTTTGTAATAGATTGTACCGTCTGTCCAAAAACTTTTAAAACAGATATTCCACGGATATACTCAACTGCTTCGTGATTCATCGTTTCCAAAGAATCCTGATAGGTCTGCATAAGTTTTATACCTTCTTTGCCCATAAGTGAAGATTGAAGGAAGAAACCAATCCCAAAAAGAAGGAGTAATGGTACGCCAACACGCCAATCAAAAATCAGCATAAGAATAAGGCTGATTACCATTGTAACTTGTGCGCCTACCAAATCGGGAAGCTGGTGGGCAATAAAGGTTTCGGTCTGAAAACTGTTTTCATCAATGATTTTACGTAATTTTCCGCTGGGATTTGTGTCAAAATATCCCATAGGCATTTTTGCAAGGTGCTTTAATGCGGCCATTTTCAAATTTTTTTCTGTATGAAAGGCAGCAACGTGAGAACAAAGCAAGGCGCAAAAATACAGAAGCAACCCGATCAGCTCCAGAGCTAAAGCAATTATGCCCCAGCGAACTAAACTTTCTGTATCTAAAGGGCTGCCGGTAAATACATCAACTAAATCCCGTGCTGCAAAATACACACAAAGGAAAGGGCCTAAAATGAAAATGGCACTTATGCCGGATAAAATGCGGGATAAATTTAGAACGCCCCGTTTATTTCCGGTAAATTCAAGGAGCCGCTTTATCCCATTGTTTTTTTGTTTCATAGAAACAAGTCCTCCTTTCAAATTTAGTTAGTATCTGCTAACCACTATTTTATTGTAATATTTTTTTCTTTTTGACTCTACGACCTATTAGGTATATTATTGCTCCGATTAGCTCACAATTCTAATTATAAGAAAAGGCGGCTATGGTTGGCCGCCCTTTTATGTAAGGAGTTACTTCACCTTAATATTTTGGATAGATGTAAAATTGGAATCCATAGGGAAAGTATAATCTTTAACCTTGTCACTGTAAATTGCTAATTGGTGCATATATACAAGCGGTGTAGTTAAGTTTTCATCTGCCATTGTGGTGAGAATCGTGTTATAAATTTCCTGAATCCGGATTTCATCTGTAGAAGCGTCCAGTTCAGATACCAATTCTGCCATTTCCGGTTTTGTTGTACCAATCAACATTAAAATCGGGTCCATAGAAGTCTGAGGGTTAATGTTTGTTACAACATTAGCTGGGTCATAAAAACCGCCCTGTGTCTTAAAGATAGTTAAACCATACTGGCCGCCCTGAACCATTGCGTACCAATCCATCATTACCGCAGAATTTGGCGTCAATTCAATCCCAATTTTTTTTGCTTGGTCACAAATATATACAGCTAAGTTATCATCGGACGCAGAACCGGTCTGATACAAGAAGTCCGCAGATATTTTCGTACCATCCTTTTCCCTGATACCGTCACCGTCGGAATCTGTATATCCAGCTTCATCTAAAAGTTTATTAGCGGCATCAATATCAAAAGTGGTTGTAGCTTGCTCTACGTCACAGTAAGGCAAATCACTGGAAAAGAACGTATCGGCTTTTCCGTGCAGTCCGCCGTAGATACTTTCTACTACTGCGTCCTTATCAATAGCAGCAGAAATAGCTTCTCTTATAACCTGATCTCCAAAAATTGTATCATTCAAATTGTAGCCGACATAGTAGGTCTGTAAGGCTTTTTCATCAATTTTAGCACCAAATCCTTCGGTTTGACTAATTTCATCATAACTTTCAGCAGATACATTTTTAATGCCAGAAATAAAGTCAATTTCGCCATTTTTCAGTGCGAGAATTTTTGCGTCATTATCAGGAATATTCTTGATAGAAAAGCTATCTACTTCCGGTTCTTCTCCCCAATAATTTGGGTTGCGGACAAAATTCCAAGTCTGACCGTCATTATCACCTTCATACATATACGGGCCTGTTCCATAAGTGGCTGTTTTAAAAGTGTCTTTTGCTTTCAAATCTTCTCCGAGCTGTTCACTGGAAACAATGCCAAATGGATTTGCAAGGCAGAGTTCACGCAAAGTATTATAATAAGGCTGTGTTAGACGAAGCTCTACAGTATAATCATCAGTTGCTTCGGCACTTTCAATGATCGTTGAAAGACGACCATAACCACCATTATATTGGCCGAGATTAACAGGAACAGCCATAAGAGATTTTGCTACATCTTCGGCGGTTAAATCAGAACCGTCGGAGAATTTAATTCCCTCTTTGATATGAAAAGTATATACTTTTCCATCATCGCTCATAGACCAATCCTCGGCAAGAGAGCCAACAAGTTCGTTGTTTTCGTTATATGTTACTAATGTGTCGTAAAAACTGGTGAGGTAGTATGTAATATCATATCCTGTACTGGAAGAAACATCGGGAGTAATAATTGTATAGAAATACTCAAATCCCCAGCTTTCAGCTAAATTAACATGGATAGCCTCCGCTGTGGTTCCTTCTCCAGTCTGCGACTCCGCTGGTTTCTCATTGCCAGAACACGCCGAGAGAGAAATCATCAAAGTTGCAGACAGCAATGCTGCTACTAATCGTTTGAATTTCATTGTAATCATTTCCTTTCTTGTCATATTTTATCCGAAGTTATTGGATTGCTTGATTAAATTATGCCGCTGGCCTCCAACAAAACTTTACTATAGCTATTGGTGAATACAGAAGTATCACCGGAAAAAGCGACCTGCTCTATTAAGTGAGAATTTCTCATTACAAGAATTTCATCAGCAACAACAACAGCAAGTTCCATATCGTGAGTAATGAAAATTAAAGTGAAACCAACTTTCTTTTGAAGTTCAATAATTTCTTCCATGATTTTTTTTCGCAGTGGCAAATCAAAACCATTTGTGGCTTCATCAAAAATCAAACACTCTGGACTGGCGGCTAAAGCACGCGCAATCGCCACTCGTTTTTGTTCTCCACCGGATAATTCCGAAGGTAGTCTGGCATAATAATCAACGGGTAGATTGCAAAGAGACATCAATTCTTCACAACGCTTTTTCCTTACCGCTTTTTCCATGTGAAAGAAACAACTTAGTGGTTCTTCAATGGATTTTCCGATTGTCATTTTGGGGTCAAGGGCAGAAGCAGAATTTTGCTGTATAATCTGCACTTTCTTAAAATGCTCTTTCGCTGCAATACCTCTCCTACCATATACAGCGATTCCATCAATCAACACATTGCCGTTATCTGGTCGTTGAAGGCCAGCGATCATTCGTGCCAAAGTCGTTTTGCCAGACCCAGATTCACCTACAATGGCATAGCGCCCTCCATTCTCGAAAATAGCACTAATAGGCGATATGGCCGTAAATTTGTTTTTAGTGAAAGCTCCTTCGGAAAAAGAACAACTCAAATTCTTTACTTCAATCACATCAACTCCCTCCTTTCTAATTGGCAAGCATTGAGAAGATATTCCGTATATTCTTGCTTTGGATTTTCTATGATACTTTTGGTTTCTCCTGATTCAACGATTTTTCCATGATTCATAATAAGAAGCTGGTCTGAATATGAGGCAGCCCTTAAATCATGGGTGACAAACAATATCGACATTCCTTCCTTACAAAGACTCTTTAGCTCCTTCATCAATTCCACACGATTACATGCGTCGATTGCAGTAGTGGCTTCGTCGGCAACCAAAATTTGTGGTTGGTTGATTAGAGCAGCAGTAATCATAAGGCGTTGAAGCATACCGCCTGAAAGGGTAAAAGGATAACTTTTTAATATTCTCTCTGTGTCCTCTAATCCTAATCGACGTAATGTTTTATCGAATAGAGAAAACATTTCATCTTTTGAAGTACGCGCATGGTGCTGTAAAAAAGTTTTCTCTAATTGTTTCCCCACACGGAGAGAAGGATTAAAGGCCGTCATAGGATTTTGCATGATAAAACAAATTTCTTTTCCATATATTTTTTGACACTCTTTTTTTGAAAGAGACAGTAAATTTTTTCCTTGAAACCAAACTTCTCCCGTGGCTTTATATGTTGAGCCAAGTAATCCCATAATGGCTTTACAAATTGTAGTTTTTCCTGCGCCGGAACTTCCGACAATCGAAAGCATTTTTCCGTTCTCAATTTGAAAAGAAATATGTTCCGTAACTACTTCACCGGACGCAAGAAATACAGAAAGGTCTTTTACTTCAAGAGGCACTGATCTCGTCCTCCTTTCCAATAGCGTCCCGCAGTCCTTCGCCTAAAAGGTTGAATCCTGCACAGCATACAATGAGGCAAATTCCCGGATAGATAATGAGGCCCGGATTAGAGTACACACTGTTTCTTGCTTCATTAAGCATAGCGCCCCACTCTGGTGTTCCTGCAATAAGACCAACCCCAAGAAAAGCAAAGCTGGAAACGGACATAATTGCCGTAGCAATACCAGTTGTAAAGTACACAATAAATTGTGGTAATACATTCGGAATCAAATGCCGTGTTACGATTCGGAAGTTAGAAGCACCGGAAATATGCGCTGCCTCGATATATTCTTTACCACATTCGGTTTTAGCATAAGAACGTACCATTCTTAAAAACCAAGTAGTCATTGAAACACCAATAGCAATAATGATACTGGCTACAGAATTATCCACCGCAGAGACGAGCGACATGGCTATAACAATCAATGGAAATGCCATAAAAATATCGCATATCAGCCGCATAATTTCGTCAACAATTCCGCCTTTATAGCTTGAATAACACCCGATAAATAATGACAGGGAAGCTAAAATAATTAGTACAGGAATGGAAAGTCCAAGAGAGTACCTCGCGCCATAAATCAGACGAGATAATTCACATCTTCCCATTTGGTCGCAACCAAGCGGATATTCTGCGGAGGGCGGAGCATTTTTTAATGCTAAATCAGTAGCGTTGGGATCATTAGGGGCTAAAAGTGGTGCTGCTACCGCAAGCAGAACGAATATTGCTATTAGAATAATTCCTATGATAATTTGAGGTTTCCTTTTCATACTCTTTTCCTCCTATACGCAGGGCAAATTACGCTGGAAAGAAGGTCGGCTACTGTATTAAAGAGAACAAAAAGGATAGCACATATTAAAATAGCGCCGGATATACCATAGACGTCCATGCTTTCGCAGGCTTCCATTAAGTAGATTCCAAGTCCGTCAATAGAAAATACACTTTCAACCAAAGCAGATGTTCCAAAAAGTGCAGCACAATATTGGGCAAAAAGAGTAATGGCAGCAGGGAGTGCATTTCTCAAAACTTCTCCGAAAACAATTTGTGAATTGGAGAAACCTCTTGCTCTGGCATAAGCTACATAATCACTTTTTAACTCATTTAATACAGAAGCTCGTAATACTCTTGTAGATATACAAATAATCGGAACCGCCATAGCAATAGACGGCAAAATCAAAGATTTTATACTGCCGTCTGCAATTACACTAAAAATAGGAATATTAACTGCAAAAGCCGTCAAGAGAATTAAAGCGAGCCAAAAACTCGGCACACAGATACCAATGATACAAACAATTCTTGTAACATTATCAAAAATCCCATTTTTGCGTATCACAGAAATTGCAGAAAGAATCACTGTAAATAGAATCACCCATGCCATTGCCATAACAATCATTGTACAAGTCACAGGGAGAGCGTCTTTAATATTTTCAATAACCGGTTGCCGATTCGTAATCGCAGTTCCTAAATCTCCAGTTGCAACTCCTTTGATGTAGTCAATATATCTCTCGTGAAACGGAGCATCCAAACCAAGCTGTTCCCTTACAGCCTGAATTTGTTCTTCTGTAGCAAACAAACTGTTTTTCCGTACAATCATTTCCGCAGGGTCCGTTCCTGTAAATACTTGCAAGCAAAAACTTAATGTTACGACACCCCAAACTACAATGATAAGACTTAATAGACGTTTTAGTATTCTTCGTCCAAGACTTCCTTTGTTCAACACATTCATTTCACTCTCTTTCCTTTGAGTTAGTATCGACTTGTTCTTGTAGGTTAGCTTTAACTAACCTATTAACCCTAAAAAAGAGCCGCATTGCGGCTCTTTTCAGTACATCTTATTACCACCGACCTATCCAAGTATAGCAGGTCAGAACGGGTAGAATCTATAACCGATCAGGTGAATTTTTACTCCAATTAGCTCACCAAGATTTACAACGATAGGCAAACGGTGTCATACCAAATATTGATTTGAAAGCAGCGGAAAATTTACTTTGATTTTCATATCCGGCTGCCTCGGCAACCTCACAAATACTAAGTTGCGGCTCCGAAATCAATAATTCAGCCGCAGCCTCTATCCTCTTAATTTTCATAAAAGTACCAATAGAATTTCCGGCAAGGGAGGTAAAGCAGCGTTTCATACTGGACTCGGCAACATAAAACATATCAGCTAATTCAGGAATGGTTATTTTAGAAAAAGGATTTTCAATAATATACTGGTATGCTTTTTGAGTTCCTTTAGAAACTTCTTCGGAAAATTGGCGAGGTTTTTTAACATAGCTGGCGTCCAACAGGCTCAAAAATAAAAGCAGTTCAATAATCTTTACCCATGAATAGGGGAGGCGAATCCTTTCGTCCACACGATATAATTCGCTAAAGATATGGTCTATTTCATGTTTGGATTTTATCAGCAAAGAGCGCCCATCTGCACACAATGTATCCCGAATCTGTGCTAAATTTATATGAGCTTGTTGGAAATCGGAATTAAGTGTTTTTTGAGCTGTTTCTATTTCAAATAAAACTGTGATTCCACGATATTTTTTCAAGGGGATTCTGGAACCAACAAAAAGCTGCTGCCCTTTACACAAATTACTGACAGATAAATCACCTTCACCCAAAAAGCTGACGGAACCGCCAGACAGTTCACATTCATAACAGCCTTCCAGACAATGATCTATTTGTAGAAAGTCTTGCTGGGGAATAATGGGCCGATAACACGAATCCATATTAAGATTATTATAGGTAATTGTTATTCCATACGCCACATCGTAGCAATTCATTTCACCAAAGCCGGTATCTGTGTTTTGTTGAACAATCAAATTCTCTTGCTGTTTCCTTTTATTAGGAAAGTATATATCCTGAAATTGTGGATTTTTTATAGTAGCCTCCATCTTTTCACCTCACTTTGGATTTATAGTTAGCTACAAATAACCATTCTATAGTTTACTACAATCCATATACAAAATCAATAACAGGAGACACGGTATTCCCACATAGTGGGTTTTTTTACAAATCGGCAAGCAATGCAAACATGTACATGTTTGCGATTTTGGCGGGGATTCTACCCGCCAAAACGCTTGTTGAGGGATAATCCCCCAAGCCCCCAAGATCGCCACCTACGGTGACGGCTGCGCGTCCTGCGGACGCTGAAAACCATAAGCTGTAAGCATCGTTTCTCCCGTAAATTATTGCCGTTGTCTGGTATTATCTTTGCCGGTAGAAGGCCCCAGCAGATAATCAATATTGGCTTTGACATTTTGAAGTTCCCGCATTTTGGCCCGTGCCTGTTTATATTCGGCATAGGCTTTTCTTTTTGCCGCCAGCACTTCGGAATATTCTTCCCGTAAAGCCTTGACAGTAGGCAGCTTTTGGACGCCCAGCCCGTCAAAATATTTCTTTGCCGCTTGATGAATTAAAATATCAGCTTCATGTTCAGCACGGAATTTCTTGCTGTAGCCTGCTTTCCGATATTCGATATAAACAGCGCGAGTTTTAGAATAGTTGACAATCTGTTTCTGCAATTCTCCGTTGTCGGATAGACGGGTTTCCATTGCCTTAATTTGCTCGGACAGTTCATTAAATCGTGAAGTGGCAGCAGCAACTTTTGTTTGCAGTTCCACATAACTCATATTGCTGTTTTCTTTAAGATAGCTTACCGCTTGTGCAAGCTGTTTTATATTAAAGACCTTTGCCCACCGTTCATAACCTGCACCCTTGCCGGCTCTGATTGCCGCGTCAATATCAATAAGCATTTTTATATTAGATTTTGTGCGCGGGGCGGCAGACGTAAATCGGATTCCTGCAATTCTCTCCCGTATGGCCTGCTCGGTGTAATCTCCTTTTAGAGTATTACAGCGAGTAGGCTTTTCTTGGCCGGAAACACGGAAATTGATACTCTTTCCTCTGCGCGTAACCTCGACGCCATCAGCCTCCAGCATTTTCAAAAAATCTTCAAAGGTAGGAGGTCGCTGCTCTAATACTTTGTCAATAGCCAGCCGGATTTGATTCTGAAAAGAAAGCGGCTTGTTTGATTCTCCCAACCATTTTCCATAATGACCGCGGCTGGGTTTGGGGTCCTCTACGATTGATAGCCCATGCTCCAAACACAGCTTATCGCTGATACGGCGCAGCGCCCATGCAGAACCCCAAAAGTTTCTGAATTTTCGAGAACAATCAAGGTCTATGGAGCTTACTATGATATGATTGTGAATGTGATGTTTGTCAATATGAGTACAGACAATAAAAGCGTTTTTCCCTTTCGTCAGATTTATCGCAAGCTCTCTGCCAATCTGATTCGCTTCTTCCGGCGTCACTTCTCCCGGTTTAAATGCCTGCCGAAAATGATAGGCAATTACATCGTCTGCACCTCGTTTCCTTCCGGTACGATTGATATATTGACGCTTGGCTAAAGTAAATTCTGCGTCAGCGGTACGGGTATCACACTCATATCCATATATGAGCCTTCCAAAATCAGTTTTTTCCGGGTTTTCTACATAATCAATAATATCCTCTATTGCAGTAGAGAAGGTACGGCCCTCTCCAATATGCAGAGGAATTAGTCTCGTTGTTGCCATTGTCACCCCTTTATATAAATAAAAACGGGCTGCCCTTTGAGAGAGCAGCCCTACTTGAATTTATCAAAAAATAAATCAAAGAGTTCTATGCAATTCGGCTTCTTGCCCGCAGATGAAGAATAAAAACTAAAATCGTTGCCAGCGCCAGCACCGTATAGGTCCAAATCATATCTTCGCCGGAAAACTCGTAGGCCATTGAGGAAAAAATCAATCCCCACAAAAGCGACAACATGCCGCCGATAATCCAGAATCCGGGGCGGGTACGTTGGAGAAAAAGAAGTCCAACCAAAACCGCTAATCCAATGACAATAGAAAGCGCGGGGTGAATGTCCAATAGGCCATGTGTGAGAAATCCAGTCAGCACGGCAAGAGCTATGCTGTCAAATACAATGATATTTCCAAAGAACAAACCGATAATCGTAACAATCAAACCGATACCAATGCCGATCAGCAATTCGATACCGACAGCCACTAAAGCAGCACCCATAGAAATTCCTCCTTCCGTGAAGCAGTTAGCTATTGCTACTATAAGAATTTTAACGCTCCGGTCTATGGAAAATCAACTGTTTTCCCAATGTTTATGGAATGTTTGCAAGTTCAGTTAATGCCTTTTTTGCAATTTCCCAAATATCATTCATGCGGGATTGTAAATCTGCAATATCAGCCGCATAAATGTTTTCTGTTCCGTGTGCTTTTCGTGCGTACTGATTCAGATTGTTGGAGCAGATACGGAGCAGCTTTATGAGTTCCCGTATTTCAGATAAGTCTAAATTTATAATATAACCGTCAACCGCCATTTTGCGGATATAGGAAGAAAGGTTTGTTATACCGGTCTGCTCCATTCGCTCTTTTATAAGCGCCATTTCTTTTTCTGAAACTAAAATATGAAGCTGCCCGCTGCGCTTTTCTTTTTGAGATTTCATCGCGCTGTCTGTTCCTTTACGGTACATTTGGAAGGAGGACGGGGAATACTCTTTGCGGTTTCTTTTAGATAACGGGTGAGAGAGCGTTTTTCCGCAGCAATCATTTTATCAAGATGATTTTCAAAAACTCCGGGCATAAAATTCTGCCGATATATACGCTCATTTTGTAAAAACCATTTTAGCTGTTGGGGGTTCTTTGGCTCCAACCGGAATTTTTCTGCTCTGCCAAACTGTGCATGAATGGATAATCTGTGAGCGTTATAATATTCATAATCGAATTTCATGGTATCATGCTGATTTTCAAACTGAATCAGTACGGAAGAAGCGGGTACCGCATTTTTTTCAATATGTTCCGCAACAGCACGATAATCTTGTGTATACAGATTACCTACCACTTTATTATTTTCCATACCTGTGATTTCAACAGTATAGGCAAGAATCGTATCGCGGGTATCTTTATAAAACTGCCATGTATGAAAAGCGTCGGAATCTCGGATAAATATATTACGCTCCTGAAAGCACCATGTACCGGAAGGGCGCGACAACCAATACAGAGGTTTTCGTTCCGGGAAAAGTGATTGGGCAATGTGGCGGAAAGATTTTACGTCAAATTCAAAATCTCCCTGATAGTGCTGCGTATTTCGTTCCATTACAGAACGTAAACACTTTTCTATATCTACATTTTCAAATTTTAGCTTCAAAAGGATTAAAGCCCCCTTTCCGGCGGGGCGGGGGATATGCTATGCGCTTCTTTTTCCTGCCGTTCCGCCCTTAACCTTTCCATAATGGAAGGTTTTTCAGAAGGCAATGTTTCCGGTGCCAGTTCTTTTAATTCTTCAAAGGTTTGTCCGTCCGTAAGATCAGCACGGGCCGGTGGAGCATTATTAACGATACCATCAATCATATTGTAATTTCCGTTTTCTCCTTCAAGGTCCAATTCTGTATTGCGAAGATAGTTTTCCGGCGGCTGAAACGTCTGTCCTGAAAACAAAATTTCACGGCGGGGTGTAAACTGCTGTAAAACGCTATCGCGCAGACGGGCAAATTCCATATACTGTTCCATTGTCAAGCCCCGTTCCAGCATATCCTTCTGTGAGTGCGCCCAGCCTTCTCCATAAAGAAAATAATACATATCCTGCCGGTCACTTATAAAGCATAAAGAATTGTCGCTGTTATCATAGACGCCGGGCTGTGCTCCTTTAAAGTGGTAATTTTCCTCTTTGCCAAGATACACTTTATTATCAGCGGCAATCATAGCGACCATATTCGCATAGTTACTGTGAACGGCTGAACGAATTTCCACAAAATTGTCCGGTTCCGGCACAACTTGCCTTCCGGTGATTTCACTGTTCTTTTCTGAGGCTTCATTCCACGGAATATTTTCTGCATGGGAAAGGGCTCCAATATCCGGCTGAATAAACTCGGCCTTTGATTCCGGCGCTTTTTCTCTCACAGAGTAGTGAACATTAGCTGTTGTACGTTTATTCATTTCATCAGCATAAGACTGTGCGGCCTCCAGAGTATCAAACTCGATTGGCTTATCATTTGATTTGCACCATGCTTCGGCATACCCAAATATAGAAGCAGCGGTGCGTATTGCCCATATACCATATACTTTTTCCATTGCAATCCTCCTTATCGTTCCGGCTCTTTCACCGATTTTTTGTTTTCCTTTATTCCTTCCGGTTTTGTGTTATTAAGGCGTTGAAGGACAGAAAGGGAATGTTCTGCCGTGTGTTCGGAAGAAGTGATATTTACATACTCTCCTATAATACAGAGCGCTTCATTATAGCTGCCGCTGGAAAATACCCTGTCCTGCATTTCTTTTGCGGCGTCGGCCATATCGTGATTTTTAAGAGTACGCGAAGCAATCCCGACAAGATTGAATATATTTCCGTTCTGACCGATCAGAGGACAGTCAGGCTTTTTATGTTCTGTGCGGCTTAAAAATCCGCCCAGCTTGTTCGGAACATAATCGGATAACCATGTACCGCCAAAATCTGCATGGGTTTGTAATCTCCAGATAGCCAATTTACCGATATTTAGTTTTATATCATCAAACGGAAACAAAAGGCATGTATTACCATTATGCTGAAATACGGACGCATGGGTAAACTTTGTTCCTTCCAGCAGAATCCCGTTTTCAGTGAAAATTTCATTGATTCCGTTTATCCATTCGCTGAGGTCGCCGCCGCACCCTTGTAATATCAAGCCTTCCTTACCTTCCATATAACGCAGTTCATTTGCTGCGATTTGTTTAATTTGCATAAGTGCCTCCTTCCTCCTGTTTAACGTAACAATAAAGAATCCGTATAACTTCTGGCGTTATCTTTCGGGCTGTTTTTTTGATTTTTGTTCATGTATAGAATTTTGCGGTACAGGCTCTTTTAACTTCTGCCGGAGAGAAGGCTTTTTTTCTTCTGTCCGGTCAGGGGAGAGAATAGAAGATAACGACTGCTCCCAAGTATCGCCAAATCCTCTTATAATAGTTTTTGTGTTTGCGCCGTTGGCGCTAAACATTTCCAAAGCGCTAAAGCCTTTTTCAAAAAGCGGGATATTCTGTTTATCTATGTTCGGTGCAAAATGAATCACCCCATTGGGGTACACTTTTCCCGTACCAATCCAACCGCGTATAAAGTTATCAAAGTCCTTTGTTATTCCGGCTTCGGCCAGTTCTACGGCATGGCTTGCCCTTAACCGGCTTGTTTTTTTATCTTGACAGCCTAAAACTAATATCTCTGTTTGCGGATTGAACATAAATCGTCGGTTTTCAATCTCCTGCATATTAAAAGCCTGTATCTTGGTGTCAATTTTCATTATTGCCGCGCTGATTGGAACAAGCTGCTTATTAGAAAACGGCTGGCTTTGATTTTTTTCTACAACCCCATGATTCAGCCGATAGCCCTGTATTTTGATTGTCTGTAAGGTATCGGCGCTGATATGCCCGTATATTGCCTTATCAGAGTTCACAAAAAATTGCAGTGTGTCTTTTACGGTATCTGTTAAGGAATGTTTCTTATGTTCCATGAAACCCTCCTTTCTCACAGTTCGCTACTATGTTTTAACCGACTGATAATAATTTGAGGCCGCACCCAAAGACGTTGAAATTGTTTCCAATCCTGATTTACTATACCGGTTTCATCACGGTAAAGCATGGCATAGGGGAGAAAACCCGCCGCCCAAGCGTCACGCAGCCGTTTTTCCGCATTTTCCATTGTGTCGCCCGGATAGCCAATTAGAACATAACAGCAGGTTTTGTGCGCTGATCTGGGGAATCCGCCTTCTTGAAGAAGTTTTCCTGCGTAAATAAGCGGTTCGTAATCGTCCGGCGTATCATAGGCAAAATACATACGCTGGGTTTTATATTCCCGCAGAAGGTCCACATGCCATGAACGAAGAAGGCGGGCCTCCAATCCACCTGTAAAAGCAGGTTTTTCTTTTTGTCTGCCCAGCATTTCAAATACCGCCCGTATATGCTGTTCAGAACAGGCAAGTAGATTATCGTCCAATATAATATTGCCGTCAGTAATAGGCAGCTCCCGCAGCTTTCCGCCTTCGCGCTTCGGAACGCTGCAAAACCAACAGCGATTTGGACAGCCTCTTGAAGTAATTACATAACCTTTTTTCAAATACATGCCGGGAATGAAATCTCCGCCCGGCACTTGAAAGGCCGGACCGCCCATGTGAACGGGAACCCCCAGCTTTTGCCACTGTTCGGCAAGCTGGTGGGCTTTCTCCATATCATAGGTGAAGGTTACGGAAACATGTACTTCATCAATATCCGGCAAGCCTCTTTTGGGCGGCGGGCCGGTAAATGCGAAAGGGTCGTCTGGTGTTGCTCTGGTTCGTCGTGGGAATACACGAATAATATTCAAATAATTTGCACCTCCTTAAATTTTGATGATAAGGAAACAGATGTTGTGCAGCCATAAACATAGCGGATATTTTTAAAGCCTACAGATCTGTTTCGGAGCAAAAAAAGAGAGCGTTTTCACGCCCTTTTGTCCGCAACTTAGCCTCTGTTTTTAGGGCAAGAGTATAAACCTCTTGCTACCCATAAAACAGGGGCTACAAAGCCTTATAAATCAAGCCCCAAATATGCTAAGTTGCGGACACATCACCCCTTATTTTGGCGTAACCGACGCTTGCGCTTTTTATCCGCCTCCCGTCTTGCCCATAACCGGCAAGCGTCAGAGCAATATGCTTGACTTGTGACGGGCAAGTAAAATTTTCCGCAGACAGGACATTTCTTTTGCCGCTGGGAAGTGTCATTGCCGGTCAATGCAGTTTCAAGCGCCGGAACGGTAGGAAGAACAGAATTTTCAAAATATCGGCATAGGCAGCCGGTCCACCATTTATGCAGCATATAGCAGGGGCAGTCCAGCGGTAGGCAGATTTTTTCCCGTTCATCATAATTGGCGCAATTCAACACTAATTTACGAATGGCGGCTCGTTCAGAACGGGTCAATTCTCGTTCTCCCAAGAAATCACCTCCTAACGCTCTGCTTGCCTGTGATTATTTCTTTTACTGCTTTTGTTTTGGGAGATCGCTCTTTGCGATAAAGCAGTCTTGATAGAAGCCCGCTTTTTTTGTGTCGGCTCGTGATAAATAAATAACTCGTTTGTTCCGGGCACATAAATTTGCCCATTTTCTTCACAGCGAAATATGTCACAGGTTTTGTCTGTTGCAGCCTTATAAAAAGCCTCATATCCATATTGAAATTTCCGGTGTTCAGGATATGCTGAAAATCCTAATTGCGGGTCTGTTTCAATACGTTTGGAAATAGCAAAAAAATCGCCTTCATCTTTTCTAAATGGCCTTACGGGGGTAAAATGATACCCTCCATATTCAAATGTTTTTTCTCCACTCATTATTTTTTGCCTCGCTGCTTAAATTCCAGCTTGAAATTTACATATTTATCGCCGGTATCGTCCAAGACCACAATCGCGTCATAAGTTTTTCCGGTCTTTTCACTGTAAAGGCCGGACATAGAAACACGGCCCTCTTTTAAGAGCGCCGCGGCAATGGTTTTGGTAATAGATTTTCTTTTCTGCTTGAAGAAACGGTTATCCTTCCAAAGAGCGAAAGAGCAGGATTTATTTTCACAGAAAAATCCCTTTTTCCCTTCGTATACAGCGCCGCCGCAGCGCGGGCAGGTTCCAATCGCCTCGCTGGAAGCGGACCGCCCAAACAGGGAAGAAAAATCTGGATTTGGGGCGCTGTTTTGCTGTATCAGATCGCGGACTAATTCGACAATGCCTTTCATAAATTCTGTATCGGACATTTTGCCGCGTTCTACCTGTTTCAGCATAGATTCCCATTCAGCAGTAAGCGCAGGCGACTTGATAATATCAGGAAGTACAGCAATCAGATTTACGCCTTTTTCCGAAGGTATAAGCTGCTTTTTCTTTCTTTGAACAAAGCCGGTAGAAACCAACTTCTCCAATGTTGCGGCACGGGTAGCAGAAGTTCCAAGTCCTTTGCGTTCAACATCTTCCGGCATATCTTCCGTGCCTGCTGTTTCCATAGCCGCAAGTAGGGAATCCTCTGTATAATGTTTAGGCGGTGATGTTTTGCCTTCGCGGACACTGGCGGTAACAGTTTCAAACTTCTGGCCCTCTTTCAGCTCCGGCAGATATTCCGCTTCTCCATTGTTATCTTCCGATATATCTTTTTGCTTTAGTCCTGTGCGAAAAGCGGAATCAATCCCTTTCCAGCCTTCATGCAGAACGGTTTTCCCCTTAGCGGTAAACGTATGGCCCGCAGCCTCCAGCGTAGCCGCGATTGCCTCAAAACGATGAGCCTGAGAAGTCGCACACAGTAAACGGGCAGAAAGAAGCACGAGTACATCTTTTTCCCCGGCTGGCAGCGCGGAAAGGTCTGTGCGGGCAATTTCTACGGTAGGCAAAATGGCATGATGATCGGTCACTTTACTATCGTCGATAATACGCTCCAATTCCGGCGCAGCAGTGCAGTTTTTAGAGAAAGGCATATTCTGCCATAGCCAGAGAGCGAGGGAACCCACGGTAGCCTGCATATCAGCAGTAATAAACTGGCTGTCCGTCCGCGGATAAGTCGCCAGTTTCTTTTCATACAGACTTTGGAGATAATCAAGGGTCTGCTGGGCGGTAAATCCATAGAGACGGTTACATTCCCGCTGTAGGGTTGTCAAATCATATAGACGCGGCGGCTGGATTGTTTTTTTCTGCTTTTCTACCTTTAGAACAAGAGCAGATTTTCCGTCGCAGTCAGTCCGTATTGTTTCAGCGGCTTTTTTATCCTCCAGTTTTTTTCCGGCAGCAGTAAAACCGCCGCAAGTGATTTCCGGTACATAAAAGGGCTTGCTCTGGAATGATTGAATCTCTGCCTCACGCCGGACGATCAGCGCCAGCGTTGGCGTCATTACCCGGCCTACATTAAGCGTATCTGCATATAAAACAGAGAAAAGGCGGGTTGCATTGATTCCTACGAGCCAGTCGGCACCGGCGCGGCAAAGTGCGGCACGGTAAAGGCGTTCATAATCAGCACCGGGTTTGAGATGTTCAAATCCATCACGAATAGCCGCGTCCTCCATTGAACTAATCCAAAGCCGCAGAATCGGCTTCGTACAATCGGCCTGATGATAAACCAGCCGAAAAATCAGTTCTCCTTCACGGCCTGCGTCAGTAGCGCATACCACAGAATCAACCCTTTTTTCGTTCATTAGGCGGCGCAAAATATCAAGCTGTTTCTTTTTATCCTTTGCCACTTCATATTTCCATTGGTCCGGGAGAATAGGAAGATCGTCATAGCGCCATTTTGCATATTGTTCGCCGTAGGCTTCGGGCTGCGCCATTTCTACCAAATGCCCAACACACCAAGACACCAGCCAGCCGTTTCCTTCCATATACCCGTCTTTTTTCTCTTTAGCGCCTAATACCGCAGCTAAAGATTGCGCCACGCTGGGTTTTTCAGCAATTACTAATTTCATTCGTTGGCCTCCTTTTTGTTTCTGTGAAATTTGAAAGCTGTTCATCTGTCCTTTTGGCAACTTGCAGCAGACACATAAGAACGACGCCCGCCATTGTTCCAAGAGTAAAGGAAAAAAAGTGTGATACTACGCTCCACATAAAATGTACCTCCTTATGGTTTTGGATATAAAAAAAGCGCAGAGGGATAAAATCGCCTTCGCGCCGGTTACTAAACATTTATAAAATTATCTTGTTAATTGCAGTCCTACGGGAATTTCCCGAAGTTCCTTTCGCTGTGCATGTACCATGCGTATCGTTGAAACTGTACCGCCTTTATCGCGTCCATCATAGACGGCAATCACACGATCAGAAAGGTTTACCATACAACGGTTTCGCTTCATATAAACAGTAGAAGTCAGATTTTCACTGATTATCTCAATGCGAGAGCAGCGTTCCAACATGTTTTTTGTTCTTTCATCTTTCAAAAGTTTCAAATAGCGGTTACGGTATGGAAGAATAGCTTCCAACTGCAAAGCCGGATTTTCCTTTGCTTTTTCCAGTACGATTTCCGCAAATAATTGTTCTGCTCCTTCCGAAAAGCCGGAAATAAAACAGGTATAACCGTCAGCAACCGCTTTTTCAATCTCATACAATAACCCCTGCTTTACCTGCTCCGCATATTCAGCCGGAATCTTTCTGTGTCCGGTAACACCGCAAATTTTTTTGTCCATTCGCCCACACTCCCGTCTGATAGTAGAAAACTATCATATCAATTTATTTTAATAGATTATATTTAGCAAGTCAATAAAAACGCCCTTTTACTTTTAGCGAATAGAGTCTCCCTGTAAGGTACAATCTATTATAGAATGGGAGGTGAAGATGATGTATGAAGATTTCGTTCCAGAACGGCTGGCAAAATTGAGATTACAAAAGGGTGTTTCGGCACGTGATATGTCGCTGTCTTTGGGGCAGGCTAATAATTACATCAACAATATTGAGAATAAGAAAACCCTCCCCTCTATGCAATCTTTTTTCTATATCTGCGAGTATCTTGGTGTGACGCCGCAGGAATTTTTTGATGAAGAAAATTCTTATCCGCAAGTCCTGAATGAGTTTATCGCAGAGGGCAAGCGATTGGATTCTAAGTCCATGTCCTACATTATCGGTATTATGAAAGAACTTAATAGCAAAAAGTAAAAGTGGTCAGTCTGTAGAGGCTGGCCACCTTTATTATACACTTTATATCAGATTACAGGGAATAAAACAATTCAGCTTATCAATCGGTATCACTTCCTCGCACATACAGATAATACCGCCGCAGCCCCGTTCCAGTTTTGTTTTGTCGATCAGTTCATATTTTTTGATTTCCCTGCGGTCTGGATTCGCAGATTTTTTAATCTCTAATGGGTGAATCAGTCCGTTTTCTTCCACAATCACATCAATTTCCTTTGCGTTGGAATCACGATAGTAGGTCAGATTCGCTTTATCTTCCGAATAAGAAAAATTTTTCAAAAGTTCAACGACAACATAGTTTTCAAAATAATGTCCGTTTGCGGCCCCGTTCATCAAGGTATCTCTGGTAAGCCACATGGACAGGTACGCACACAGGCCGGTATCACAGAAATAGAGCTTCGGTGTCTTAGAAAGGCGTTTCAGTTCATTATTCGCAAAGGGAGGGAGAAGATATACAATCCCCAAACCTTGAAGAATCCGCAGCCATTCTTTTGCTGTCGGCTGTGAAACCTCCGCCGCGTCAGCTAAGGTTTTATAATTCACCTGCTCTGCGGTCAGCGCTGCACAGGCGTTAAGAAATTTCCGAAAGCGTACTGAATCCGTAATGCCTCCTTCTTCCGCAACATCGCGCATAAGATAGGTTTCAATATAGGAATTGAAATATTCCTGCCGCTGCTCGGCGTCAGCTCTCAAAGCGTCCGGCATACCTCCGCGCCATATATGTTCAAATACATCTACAATATCATTCTTTTTGGCCGCTGTCTGCCGTTCCAGCAGGCAAGGCAAGGAGAAATCCAACTTGTTTGAAAAGAGTTCCCCGTCTACTTCATTTTTAGAAAGACTGTATAATTCTAAAATTCCAATTCTTCCCGCCAAAGTTTCACGGATATTTTTCATCATTTTATATTGCTGAGAACCGGTCAGCCAGAACAAGCCGCGTTCTTCGGTTTCATCACACATGATTTTAATTTGTTCAAATAGTTCCGGCGCTTTCTGTATTTCATCAATGATAATCGGCGGTTTATAAGTTTGAAAGAACAGAACAGGGTCCGTCTGTGCAAGCGTCCTCGCCATCGTATTGTCCATAGTAACATAGGTTCTGTTCTGCCCTTCGGCAAGGTGCTTTAACATCGTCGTCTTTCCTACCTGCCGCGCGCCCGTTACAAGAATCGCTTTAAAGAAAGAACTCATACGCAGGAATTTTCTTTCCAATGTACGCTCGATATATGCCATAACACAACCTCCTTATTTTTAGGAAAATATAAAGTTTACTTTATTTTATCCTAAAACCTCGGTTCTGTCAACTGCGTCAAAAGGAATCACATACTTATTTTATAGTTTATCCTGTCCAGTATTTTTTATGCTTTGATTAGAACTCTTGATGTAACCAATATGATATATAATTGGTTACATCAAGAGGATAGCGGTAAACTATTCTCCTGTACTTCCGAAAGCACCGGAACCGCGTCCATTTCTCAGTTCATTTACAAAATCGGCAATGACAACCGGCATGATGATAAGCTGCCCGATACGCGAATCTTTGGAGAGCAGTTTCGGCTTATTGCTTACATTACTGATGATCGCATGGATTTGGCCTCGGTAGCCGGAATCCACAGGCGGCAGTTCACAGACAATGCCTACTGCCGCCAGACTGCTTCGGGGAAAGATATATCCCGCATATCCGTCCGGTACTTCAAGGCCAAAACCCAGCGGAATTTTTGCAATTTCGCCGGGCTTCAACGTAAAATCGAAGGGCATATATACATCTGCTCCCGCGTCATTATCGTGTGAACGATAAGGGCGGTGATGTTCAGGTAGTCCAAAGTCAATCAGCTTTATTTTCAATTTGTTCCTCCCTTCATGGCAGCGGGATAGTCCAGCCGCAATATTTCCAAAGGAAGTATATTTTTAGAAACAGGGTTTTGACAGGACATAGCGCCCTCCTTGCAGTTTCCGCGCTGGCAGAAAGAGCCAGTCAGTTCCGGTGAGAAAAGTTCCGGGCTTAGTGCGTAAAGGTCCGCCCATATTTTCAGCATAACAAAGCGGGTTTCATCTGTATTACGGCGGCATACCCGCTGGCCGATCATGTGTTTCCACTGATACGGTGTCGCGCTGATTACCAGTACATTGCGAAGGCTGTGCGGGGCGAGATAGCCCGCAGCGTCTTTTGAAATCCCGCAGGCCCCAATATCCGTATAGTTTTCCATTGCTGCTTTGCATTTCTTTAAATAAAATTCCCGTACCCATTTATCGGCAGTCAGCATTTCATAAGGCACTACAAAATCGGCGTGTCCGCTGTAATTGCTGTACTGTAAGGACGCGCTCATAAATTTGGTTTCATTTTGGTGCCGCGTGATCTGCGCGAGAAAGCGTCTGCTGGCACCTACAACCGCTATCGTGATTACCGAAAATTTTTGTACGGTAGGGTGCGGGAGAGCACCAATCTTCTTAACGGTTTCAGAAGTATAGTCCTTCTCATAAAGAGAAAGCAAATCTTCCATTGACTTGATTCGGTGCCCCCGCTGTGTCAGCCGGGCAACGAATACCATATTTTTTTCAGCTTCTTTGATCGCCGTACAATTCAAAATTTTTGTTTCAATCTGATTGATGTTCGTGTTCCTCCTTTACAATCGCTTTTAATAAAAACAAGTAGTTCAGGCTGTCCGTGATTTTTTCCTCCCAAACAGCTAAGTCAAAATTTTCTCTGCAAGAAAAGCACATATCGTAAATGGAAATGATATGTTTTGCCATCATTCCGGCTAAGGCTTTCTGCGGAGTGCTGCCCTGAATGATTGCCGCGGTCTTAAAAGCGCTTAAACGGTCAGGGCTGTCATTGGTGTATTCCTTTGCCTTGCGGCAAAGCGTCTGTTCACATTGTTTCACCTGCTCCTTAAAAACGGCATTAAATTCTTTTTGTGTCATTGTCCACCTCGCCTCATGCAGTCGGTAAATAAATCCAGTCGTGCATAAGACACACGCTCGGCTCATTTTCCTGTGGAATCAGCCGGTAAGCACATTCTCCATAGACAGTGCGCTTATCTTCAAATTCCATGCCGTATGCCTTATAAAACCGATATTCCAGATTAGAGATTACACAGCGCAGCATTTGAAGGGCCTCGCGCTGGGAAGTGACAATACAATCTCTGTCAATGCTCCGTTTCAGGGCCAGCAAGGATTTATATAGCTGCACTTCGGTACGGTAAGGGCGGGCATATCGTCTATCCAGCCAAGAGCAGAAGGCTACCGGACCGCTTTCGATTATGTGAGCCTCCGGGTGATGAAAGCCGTAGCTGTCAAGATTGCCGGTGTTTAAAAGATAAAGCATTTCCTTCAGTTCCGCGCTGGGCATATCATAAAAGCGCAGCATAGAACGGTATAAATGAATATAGCCGGAAATCGGAATGATATTATTTACCATAGTAAAATCCTCCATAATAGGAAAGCGCGGGAATTATCGTTTCCCGCGCCTTCGCACAAATCTTTTTATTTAGTTTCAGAAACCAGCTTGCCCATGACGATAAAGCGGTCTTTACCGCTGTTGGTACAAGTAGAAAGGGTTAGTACATGATCGCTGGAAGTGACGGAAACCTCACTTTCCACAAGGGAGCGTTCCTGCATAGCGGTTAGCCATGTAGTATAGGCCCCATCGTCTTTCCATTCCAACGCCCACGGAGAGGTTTCACTGCCTGCCTCATCGGGGCTTGCTACAAACGCGCTGAACAGCTCGACAAGAAAATTGCCTTCCGGCGTCATTAGATACATTTCCGAATGTTCGTTAAAATAGCTCTGCGCTTCAAATTCCCGTAAAGTAGAGAACATAGAGCCATCGCGCATATTATGTCCGTAGATAATAGTGTTGTTATCGGAAAAATCAGGAGCATTTTCATAATCAATAAACAGGCAGCCTCCCTTGTTTGCCGTACCGTCGTATAAGTGTTTTAAATAATAAGAATTATCATCTGTCTGCGCCACCGGATAATTGATTGTTGTATCTGGAAGTTCCAGCCATGCTTTTACGTCCGGGCCTTCTTCTATGAGCGTATCAAAATCAACGGAAGGAAATTTCAGAGAAGGAGCGCCGGTGTTTTCCTCCGGCGTTTCCTCCCTGTCAGGCACAGTCAGGTGTTTGCTTAAATCTGCATAAGTGTCGGCGCTCTCTTTATATTCGCTGATTTCACCGGCCAATAGAAAGCCGCTGCCAACTGTGAGAGCAGCACAAATCAGAAGAACGCCTGTTGCAGCCCTACGCCTCTTGGTATTGGATTTTCTCCCTTTTTTATTACGAATACAAAGGAAAAGGGCAATACCGCTGCCGATCAGCGCGATTCCCATTACCCCGATATACAAATATAGGTTATAGTCGTCGCCTGTCTGCGGCACGGGCTTAGAAGGCGTTGACGGTGTGCTTGGGGTATTAGGCGTGTCAGGAGAATCCGGTGTTTCCGGTTCCTCCGGCTTTTCATTGAAAAATTGCACGGTGGCTGTTTCGTCTGCTTTGATTTCCACTGTTGCGCCATCAGGAATAATGTAGTCCTCACTGGCTTTGTTTGCGATTTCAGTTACTGTATATTTTCCTACGCGAAGTCCTTTGATTTCAATAACCCCATTTTCTGGGCTGGTAAAGGTTTCGCAGTAAGTACCGTCCTCACTCCTTACTTCAAAAGCAAAACCGTCTTTGCGGCCATCGCTGGAATCCTTGACAATTTTCAGATTTCCACGGTAGGCTTCATTGACAAAGCCGCGGCCAGCTTCGCCATTTTCAATAACGGCAACCTGCCCATCTTCGATAATTTCAAAATAATAAGCGTTGGGGTCAATCTTGTGTCCTTCCGGTGCGGATTTTTCTTTTACAAAATAACCCTTTGCCAGCAAACCGCTTTTTTCGTGGACGCCGGTATCTGTTTCCTCCAGCTCGCAGAGCAGCTTATCGTCCTCGTCAAATTCTTTATCCCCGTTTGTGTCCTCGTAAAGTTCAAAAACAGCGCCCTCCAGACGGTGCATGAACGGATTATCCGCTTCGGTTTCGTCTGCATTTTCTTCGGTATCTTCCCCGGAGGTATTTTCCTGTTCAGAAATATCTTCCGTGGATTTCAATTCGTCAACCGCTTCGGTTTTAATCACTTGTACCATGCCGTGAATCAGCGTATTGTCTACCTGAATTTCAATTACTTGTCCGTCCGTGCCAACATAGATGTGGTGCTGCTCCGGGCTGATCGAATACAGCACCGATGGGCTTGCAATTTCCGCGATTATCCAATGACCGAAAGGAACATCTTCAAAAGAGAAGGCTCCATTTTCCCCGGAGGTCGTAACACACAGAGCGTTTTCTTCGGTAAATTCTTCGGTATCAGGGGCAAACAGGCCGATAACAGCGCCTTCCAGCGTAATATCATCGCCGCCTTCGGGATTTTCACCGTATTTCACACCGTCAACCCGCCCGCGGAGGATTTCATTAGAGATTGCCTCGCCGTCATTGACAGAAATCGTTACAAGGGCGGTTTCCTGCCCCGCATATTCAAAAATAACAGGGTACTTCTGATCTGAAATTACAAAAGCTTCATTGGTAGTACGCTCCTGAACAAAGAAACTGCCGAAAGGCAAGTCAGAGGCAAAAACCGCCGAATATTGTCCGGGAGTATCTTCTATCGGAGAAACAGAAACGACTTCCAGAAGCCCGCCTGCCGGAATCACGCTGCCATCTAAAGCGGTAAGGTCCTCGGTGGCATACAGGCCAAAGGAAATATCTTTATATTCCTCGCCAAGTCCAATATTAAATGTTTCGTCCGTTTCTACCGATTTTAAAAGATTGACTTCCACTTTCTGGCGTTCATCATAAAGGCCGATTGCCGTCTGTGTAATTTCTACTTCCTGCCCGGCATAAGTGAGTTCGGTATAAATCGGCTCTGGATTTAATACAGTACCGGACGGGGCCTGCCGTTCTTCAAGGCGATAGCGGCCCAGATACATAAGACTGCTTGTAGCTGTACCGTCCTCGCCGGTGGTGAGTGTTTCAACAACCGTATCTTTTTCTACACGCAAAGTTCCGTCACCGGTATAAATATCTTCATCAGCAATGACATCATATACTGCGCCGGGCAATCCGACAACCTCATAGACAGGCTGATAGAATCCTTCGTTTTCCTGAACGCTTGCAAATACTTCGCCGGTTTTGGTGATTGTAAGCTGTCCTTTCTGCGGCTGATTATATTGAACTACAGTTACAACGGCTTCGCTGCCATCGACAATAAACGGAACAGGCTCTTTCGAGAGAACATAACCTTCCGGCGCAGACACCTCGTAAAGTTCAAATTCATGGGCGGGCAGCGGTTCCGGCAGCATAAGCCAGCCTTCATCAGAAGTATAAAAAACGTCAATCGTTTCAGGGTTCGGATAGTAGATTTCCTGACTGATAAATTCGCCGGTTGTCAAATCTTTAATCCGAAAACCAGTACCCGCAATCGGAATAATCTGATCGGTTTCAGCGTCGCGCTTTTCGATACGCACTCTTGCGCTAATGGTATCATTGTTAAGGATATAGGAATACGTCTGTCCATTTTCATTGATAAATACTGTAAAATCCGGCACAAAGTTTTTCCCGTCCTCACCTGCGGTCTGATGTACCGTGTAGCGGCCAAAAGGAAGGTCTTTGGAAAGGGCAAATCCATTGGAATCAGTAGTAAGCAAATCGCGCTCACTTTCTTTTGCCGTTTCATAGCTGCCTGCGCTTGTCAGATAAACTTCAAATACAGCACCTTCTTCCGGTTTTTCTACCATACCGGCATTGGCGTCATCGCTATGTTCTTCATCGTCTACATCAGGGTCCGGCTCGTCGGTATGTTTGATAAGCTGGATATTCCCATAAATTACTTTTTCAGTCACATTACTTTCAGCAGTATTCAATTCTACTTCATAGAGAGAAGGAGAAGCGCCGACCTCATGTACCGTTTCGTCAAGCAGATAACCGGTACTTGGGGAAATTTCCCGCAAAGTCCAATCATCGCCGCAGACATAATAGCCTGTCAGAAAGCTCCCGTCCGGTCCGGTGGTGAAGGTATCAATCAGTTCTCCGCCTTTGTACAGTCCATAGGTAGCACCGGCTAAAGAAGCGTCGCCTTGCGCGGTGCCTGTATCAGCGTCGTTCTTATGAACCATTACACGGAATTTTTTCAGGATATTGGAAAACTGAACACTGGAAGTCTGGCCGCTTTCAATAGTAATATACTGTGAAGCCGGTGTTACATAACGGTCAATCGGCTGTTCTGTCACAAGATAAGTGCCCGGAAGAAGTTCTTTTTCTATAATCCCGTTTTTACCTGTAGTAACCGTTTCCTCAACACCATTGCCGCTGATTGTGAATGGGATTCCTTCTACAATCCCGTCCTCGCTGGTTTTTACGATTTTAGCCGTACCATAGGTTTCTGTCTTGATCTGCATATAGAAGGTAACAGGGTCTTTGGCTCCGGTCATCATCGTCTGCCACCCCTCACGGCCCCAAATCAGCATGTTTTCTCCAATCGGCACGTCTTTTCTGAATTGAACAGACACAGGAGATTCAATCATTTTCTTACTGGTGAAAGTATAATTGTTTCCGCTGCGGGTAACAGTAATGCCTTTATCTGAAAGAGCCTTTAAATCAATTTTCAGATTATTTGTATCGGTCAATGTCAGGGTATATACTTTGGTTTCAGGATTCCATTTTAATTCATGCACAGGGGCATTACTGGAAGTCTCGCCGGCAAAAGAAGGAATCGTAGAGTGAGAGGCGATTTTATCCAAAATCCAGTTATATGCTTTTTCAGCAGGACGCCCCTGTACAATACGATAGAAAGTATTTTCCGCAACACTCCCGTTTTTATGACGACTGTAAGGGTCGCTTCTTAGCTGCTGCTGATATTCCCAAATGATACACTGTGCCGCCATATACCAATCATCAGCATTGATTCCGCTGATCGGCAGACTTGCCCCCGGCTGCCAGCCATAAAGAGAGGTCAGCATAATTCCACGTCTTGCACTTTCCGGAAGACGGTTGAAATATTGACTGTTGTTTGTATTATCGGAATAATAACCATCATCGGAATCACCGAAACGGATTCCGCTTTCAATGCAGTACACCCAGCGATAGGCTCCGCCGCCCTCGGAAAGTACAAAATGCCGATAAGCGACATTGCCGCCGTGATAAGAATAAGAAGTCGTACCGTCGCTGTGATAGGTCATTGTATAATAACCCGAAGGGGAATAGTATGCTTTCCCGTCAGAGCCAACGACGGTATCACCATAAGCGGAACTGGCCCGCTGGCCTTCCGTTGCAGCAAAAGCGCTCACAGGGAGCAGTCCAACTAAAAGCAGGACACAAAGAAAAGCGGCCAATATACGGTTAAGTCCGTGACCGTGAAAAGTTTTTGTATTCAAGCTGTATTCCTCACTTTCATAATAATTTTTTGAAAAAACAGAGGACAGCATTATTTGCTATCCTCTGCGGATTCCTCGCCCGATTCTTCCGGCATTGTTTCGTCATAGTCAGAAAGCATTTCAAAGCCTTCGTCATAACCGTCGTCCTCGTATTCTTCATCTTCTAAAGCCGCCTGTTGCTTCGGACGTACCATTTTGAAATAGTAGCCAATACCTCCGGCGGCAGCAAGAATAATCACAATAAGGATAATCATTCCGGTATTTCCGCTTTTTTCTTCGGTTTCTTTTTCAGGCTGCTCGCTTTCTTCCGGGGCAGGTGTCGCCGCCTTTCCTAAACAACCATTCAAATCGTTTTTGCAGACAGGACAATCCGAATTGACAGCGCCGGTTTCGCATTTTTCCGTACAGTTACAGGTTACAACCTCGATTGCGCCGTCTGTACCTTCGCTTTTTTCAGCAAGCGCCATCAAATCTTCCTCCGTAACACCATTTAAGAAATACACATTTTGGGAATCACGCTTGCCGTCAATGATAAGGTAGAAAACATTTCCGTCCTCCGTAGTGATTGTATAAAATTGTTTCTCGTCCTCCTGTTCGGTAGCAGAATCAAGAATGGAACCTGTACCGTCCGGGGTAAAAGCCCCCTCCGGTACGGAAGATTCCGTTTCTTCATCTTCGGAAGAATTATTTTCCGATTGTGCAGAATCCGACTGTGTGGAGGAAGGGTTTTGGCTTGCGTCGTTATTATCCGCACTGGTCGTTGTATTGGAAGAAGGTTTTTGTGTAGGAGAAGGTGTCGCAGTAGAAGCAGCACTGGAAGAAGGCGCGGCAGAAGAAACTTCCGGTGTCGTTTCCTTTTCCGATTCTTCATAATAGGGATTATCCAGTTTTACTTCTTTTGAGCGATTACCAGAATAATCTACTGCATAAACAGTTACCTGCTTTTCTTCTCCGGCATAATCTTTTAAAGCAACCGACGCTTTTCCGTCTACAAGGGTATTCACACGGGTATTGTCAATATAAACCGCCTCTACACCGGAAATATCATCGGTTGCCGTAATTGCCAGCTTTTCGTCCTTCAGCTTTGCGCTGAGTGTGGGCGGTGTCGTATCTTCCCCGCTGGAAGCATAGACCTGAGTAATAGGCAGAGTAAAGGCGCTCATGCAAAGCACAAGCGCCGTAAACACCGTAAGGATTCTATTCTTCATGGCTGGCCTCCTGTTCTTCCTTTACAGGAGAAACAAGGCCGGAAAATTCTGCATGACCTTTTTCATACGCTTTCAAAAATTCCGCCAATTCTTTAGGAGAAAAATTGAAACTGCGGCTGATTGCGCCATAATCTTCGTTTTCCAGCTTTGTTTTTTCATTTTGGAGATCAGTAAGTTTTTCCTGTAGCTCTGCGATTTTCTTTTGTGTTTTTTCAATATCCCGTGCCAGTTTGTCTATTTTAGGATTCAATTTATTACCTCCGATCTGAATTTAGTTCAAACGCCCGAAAGCGTAAAAGTGTTGGGTCCAGTAAGCAGTGTCAATACTGGAATACTGGACAGGATTGCCGGCATGAATCATTTGCCCGTTACCGATGTAAATACCGATATGAGTTACAGGCGTTCCCGCTGAATAAGTTCCGGTAAAGAAAATTAAATCTCCGGGCTGCGCGTTTTCTCTGGAAACAGGGGTACACATGTTATAAAGCCCTTGTGCAGTCGTGCGCCCCACATTGGCTACGCCGCTTTGATTAAGCACATAGCAGACAAATCCGCTGCAATCAAAGCTGTTTGGCCCGGACGCACCAAATACATACGGTTTTCCAAGATGTTTCTGCGCCTCTGTTATCAGTGCGGCATAGTCGCCATCGCCCATCGGCTCGCCGGGGTATGCAGGAATTTCAGGCCCACCCGGTGTGCCGGGTACAAGATTGCTGCCGGTATGGTCGCCGGTATCGGCAAAATACAAAGGATTGAGATATTGCCCGTCTACTAAAACCTCCAAATGCAGGTGCGGTCCTGTAGAATTTCCGGTACTGCCTACTTTGGCGATCACATCGCCCTGCTTGACTTCTTGCCCTGTTGAAACAAGAAGCTGGGAACAATGGGCATATTTTGTTGTGAGAGCTTTCCCGTCCTGCATTTCCCCTTCCAGAACAACAATCAGCCCATAACTGCCGGATTCACCGGCCAGCGTCACCGTTCCGTCATGTCCGGCTAAAATTTCCGTACCCTGCGGCATACCAATGTCAACAGCCTTGTGATAGTTCTTTTCTTCACTGATAGGGTGAACACGGTAGCCATAATAGCTGGTGACATAGGGCAGCCAGTTTGTATCTCCGAAAACATTGGAAACATACTGCCGGTTGCCCTTCGTCATCATCAGCACATTATAAAGTTCGGCCTGTTCTGCGTCCATGCGTCCGGCAATTACATCGGTAAAAGATTTTGCAGACAGGTTGATATTGAGAATGTGCCATTCATAGGGAACTTCTTCTTCATAGGTATCGCCGGTAGCCGGGTCAACACGGGTTTCTGTCCGATAACGGATTTCTGTTTCTTCTACAAATTCAAGAGAATACTGCTCTGCAAAAATTTCTTTTAATACTTCCTGTACATCGGAATACTGAAAGGCTTGATAAGAAGCTGTCAGAAACCCCATCAACTCATAAGGATTGTGCCCCACATTATCAACCTGATAGCGGTATTCATCATATCCGGGATAATCTGCTTCGGCGTTTTTAATCTGTAACTGTAAATCTGTTTCCCATTCGGTGTAGTATAATTCTGCGTCGTCAATGTCCTTGTCCTCGGCTGTATAGCTGGACGCCGCAATCATTCCGATACCGCTTGTACCCATACTGGAACAGGAAGTAAAGACGGAGGAAATCAGAACAAAAATCAAAAACAAAAGGGCGGCGATACCAAAAATAACAGGGTGCCGCTGAACAAATCTTACAACATGGCCTGCAATCTTTTCGGTTGTAACAGCCGTCTTTTTAGCGGTCTGCCCTGCTCGTTTTGCCTCCTTTGCAGCTTTCGCATACTGCCGCTTGATTTTCTGCTTTTGCCACATACGGGTCAGCATATTCTTTTTTAATTGAGGATTTTCCTGTAATACCTGTTGATAGACTGCTCGTGCGCGGGCCTTTGTTGTTTTTTTCTGCAAGCGGGAAACCTTACGATAAGGGGCTGTTTTCCTCCGGTGATTCAAAGTGCGAAGGCCGCCTTCGGCAACCATTTCTGTGCGGTGGGCGGCTTCAATGCCGATATTTTCATGTTCATTTTCATAAATTTTCTTATGAACATATCCAACCGCGGCATTTGCTCCTTTTTTTACAGGGCGCAGAGGCTTGGCACCTTTTAAGTATTCCTGTTGGGAGATTACTTCTTTTTCAAATTTTAAGCGGTGTTTTGCATTTCCGGTTTCTGCGTCCGGTTCAACCTCCAGCCGCAGCTTGCGGCGGGCGGGCAGGTTTTTTTCTGCCTTTTCCAGCTTTTGGGAGGTTCGCTCTGCTTTGCGGCGGGCCTTTGTCAGTTTTTTGCCGGGTGGCTCCGGCGGTAGTTCATCATCAGCAAATTGCAGCTTAGAGGTACGAGGCTGTTCCGACGCGGATTCGCTGGCCGCATTGGATTCTGTAAATTTCTGCTGATAACGCTTACCTTTTTTTCTGGAATCCGGTAACGGTTCCTCTGATGAAGAAGGCGGTGAATCCTCTGAATCAAAATCCGAAGATTCAGCGGTTGCCTCCTTTTCTGATGAACGATTTTCCTTTTGCCGGTGCTGCCGGGAATGACGGGCCTCTGCCGACATATCTTCATAAACAGGAGAATCCCGCGCTTGCCGCAGGTCGAAATCCTGTTCCCGCTCACTAATGCGAATTTCTTCGCCGGAATCAGCGCTGCGTTCTACTAATCCGTCACGGGTCATTTTATGGTATTTCTTTTCTTTCGCCCGGAATTCTTCATCTCTTGGCAAATGTATCACCTCCCGATAACCATAAGCAGAAGAAAACTATCATTCTCCAGCCTCCGCGACTTCTTCCGGGCGCGTTGTCATAATTTGATACAGGCTGGTGTCCTTCGGGAAGTGATCGACGAATGGAATAATCACGTTTCCGAAAAACAAAAGGCCCTCGCCGGGGCCGCTGTGTGTAACATAAGATAACTGTGTCGGGCTGATTCCTAACTGTTTGGCTAAAATCTGCCTGTCGCCCTGCGCCTGATTCAGCATATAAATGAAGTCGCTGTTCTCGAAAATATTTTCGATTTCTCTGGAGGCCAGCAGGTCGTAGGGTAGGGTAAAGGCGCCTTGCCGCCGTTGGCGGTAGGTTTCCTACACC